>ENA-UOUE01001120-UOUE01001120.1-compost-metagenome-genome-assembly--contig:-NODE-1120-length-18397-cov-14.116048_pt1 | contig 18397 bp, 9 predicted proteins | sample MGYA00238146_ERZ747223 | MGnify/ENA primary metagenome ERZ747223 (study PRJEB28781, sample SAMN06268865) | compost metagenome | isolation source: single cell | place: USA: California, Emeryville, Joint...
AATGAAATTTGTGATTTCTAAAGGGGGAAACATGCTCAACTCATTCCCCGAACCAGAGCTGTCTTTACACGAAAAGAGCCTACCCCTTTGACTTATACATTTCCTCCAGGTGATCTCTTGCTTGGTTTAATTGGAACAGTTGGGAGTTTCAGGCAACGTAAAGAAATGTCTAAATCGCTAACTGAAAGAATTCTGATACGAGCAATATATTCACAAATCGCTAAGGTAAGGCATAATATACAGGATGGATTCCATTTTGGCTTGATCATTCAATAAATTTTTCAGTAAATAACTTTTTAAAATTCTTGTTTCAATGATTTCCATACTGAAAGAAATTGCAACGAGAACATTCTTCCTACGAAGAAAAAGCAACTTTGATCAAGACAAATAATTTTCTCCATTCAAATGCACTGCCAGCATTCAGAATTACCTTCGAAATTTTAAGCGTTAAACTTCTCAATCAAATTGGGAATTTTGATCAGAACGATCAGAATTGTTAATATTTAAAATTTCTTCAGGAGAATACTACAGAACGCATTATTTGCCATGAAATGTGAAAAAACGCTTGAACCAACGCAATATCTTCTCTGAAAATATCTGAATTCAAAGGTTGATTCCTTTTCATCGTGTGCCACTTCCTCTCCTTTATTTCATTTCATATGAGATCTCGCCTGTGTTGATCACATTGCATAACTTAATTCTTGAATCTACTCAAAGGTTTTATTCATGGGCCTCTTATGTTGAAATTTAGCATGGCCATCTATAAATGAAAAAAAAAACCAATTCACCCTCTTCTCCTGAAAAATGGGAACAATAGGATGTTTTAAAAGAACGTAAATTAAAAACTCGAAGTGGCGTTGCCAAACAATTAATTTGCCTCATAACTCCATTGAAGTTAATTCTTCGCGTAGCACAAAAATTCGAGAGAGAAAGAAAATAAGAATACCATTCCTGTGGTAGTTGTCCTTGTGGGCTTTTTTTTTTTACTCAAATTTTTGGCACAGGATATATCGAAGATCGAAACTCAAAATTTGAATCTAAAAATTACTCGTATCGAACAAATGCAAATTGGGAAGTTCTCAATAAATTAATCTTTCAGTAGTGATTGTGAAGATATTCTTTGCACCAATTATTTTTGCGGAAATCAAATTTTCAGTAACAATTTGCCGCAATCAAGAAAACAGGATTTCTGATCAGATTACTTAATGTCTGTATATAAAAGAATTTGGAACTGCATAATAATAAAAAATCAATTGAATTTCATGGAAAGCATCCACTGTGCTGAAGAAATGTCAAATATCGAGCAAGGTTTGGCCATGGAGAGACCCAAGATACGTCACTCTCATTCTAAGTCAGATGTGCTTGCGAAAAGATTCTATGGCTCTTTAGATGAACTTGCCAAAAGATTTTATCCTCGGAAGAGCTATTCCCAACAGGTGGTTTTTCTCGAAGAGGAAAAGCTTTCAGACAGTTCTTTCAATTCTAAAAAAGAAGTTTTCCAAACCAATCCAAAGATGACTTTGAAAGAGTTTTCTCTCCTGGTTAAACTTCGAAAAACAAGACACACCGCTGCAGCCGTCTGGTTGAAAAATTTGTATCAGAAGTTTATTAAAATTCAGATCCGATTTCAAAATCCACGACCTCTTTTCACTGAAAAAAACGAAGGGAAAAAGTTTCAAATAGAGTTGATTCAGTCTCTTGAAGCCATTCTCACAACTGCCCCTTGCACTTTAAACGAGCAAGATTTACAAATATTCGTGAGTTTGATGGAAATTTTAAGAGAAATGGAGGTATTGGACAAGAAAAGCTTTAAGGCGATGGGAATGGCATATCTAAATTACTGTCTTCAACAACAATTTCGATATGAGCAAGATTTCTTCGAAAGTTTGGTGGAGATAGAAGCCTCAGACAAAAAAGAAGTGATTATGAAGGAAGAGCTGACAAATCAACAAGAACACTTGAAACCTGATTTTACTGTGGTAGTGCAATGTGTGATCTGCTTTGACGAGCTTAGGAATTGTCTGTATCTTCCTTGCAAGCATTTGCTTACATGTGAAAGCTGTTCTCAAAAATGCGACTATTGTCCGTGCTGCAGGAGTAAAATCACAGAAAAGATCAAAGTGTACATGTCATAATTTGGTAGTAGGCATCGATACATAGCAATCTGGTGAAATATGGCTGATTGTGTTATTATAAATTGATGATCGATGCTGTTGCTTAATGATACATAACTTTATATTTTTTAGGAATGCTTTTATTTATCAAACAAATTTACTGCTTATTCAGTAATTATTTTACCCTGCAGAAACGTCAACAGAAACTTTTGTCTGTAAATCGTAATATATTTGTCAAAAGTATTGAGTTGTAACAAGAATCTCGCATCATTCGCTTTCAATAAGAATCGAATTTGATGAAAAAAACATTTTATCATTATTAATCCTAGACTTGCTAAGTTAGATGGAAAAAAGGGTATTCTTCTTCTAAAAAACTCGGGTAGCGAGGTCCTAATACTTAACTCCAAAGAAGAGAAAACAGAGCATCATTTAAAGTGATTGCATATAGAGTTAACTTGTGTGAGGATTCAGGTGCTTATCATGTTGGTATTTCATCATATTTGATAATTGAATCGATTCAGTTTGTCGTTTTGCTTTCCATAATCAATAACTCAAGGGATCATTAAATATGGTGTATATATTTTTCGAGTCTACATTTCAATTTGCCTGCATTTAATCTAAAACTTACAAAAGTGGTTAGCATTTTCATGATACGTTGTTGAGTGTTAGAATTCTTTATGGTGAACTGGCGTTGGAATTTCTGAAATTCTGAAAAAATGCGTAATCAGCACACATCAATATGGCCTGCGTAAATTGGGAAAGATTAATGCAATTCAGGCATAATTCCTCAGAGAAGCAAAAACTTGCATCTTTATATTTTTTTGGAATTTGAATTGGTATTACCGCCTCTTGCCATTATTTTCGAAATGACAATGGATGAATCTCTCAAAATAGATCAGTCATCACACCTCAACGTAGCAATAAAATCCCTTTATTCGTGGTCTTTGCTTCCAGACAATAACATTGTAACCAAAGTCAACCAAAGAAATCATATGAGCGTATCCGAACTTTTTCACTCAGGAAAAGAGAGTATTTTGCTCTTCTGAACCAGCCAACAAGGGCTTGATGATGAAATTCCAAAAAGCAAGAGTATATAGCATGCTCAGCAGGTTGCTAGAATTGGATTTGATTTGCAGATGTCCAAACTTGTTGCAGTTCTCTCTCTACATTTTTCAATCAATTTTTTTTGAAAAACTTTCCAATCTGGATTCGCAGTCTCCTATCTCTCACGGCGAAGTCATCTCAGGAGCCCGGTCACAAATGCTAATTTCAGGGCTTTCATGAGAGAAATTTTTACGAGACCTCTTTAATATCAAGTCGTTAACTAATTCGATAGCTAGTTGAAACTTCGAGGAAAATCGAGAGAGTATAAATCGATAACAGAAAATACAAACAATTTGAGCAAAGATTATTCGAAATGTATTGGAGATAAGCTCTCTGCGATTAGTTCAACGACTCTCTTGAACTGGACAATGGAGAGAGGAAGTTCAAGGGCAAATGGTTTTGAAGCTTTAGAAGGACTTAAGAACAAACAGATAAAATAAGTGAAACCTAGAGATGTGGTTTTATCACCAATTTTGAGATCTGAAAAGGGCAGAAGCCAGCATCCTAGAAAACACATTGGAAGACAATATATCCAAACCTAATATTGCATATACAAAAGAAAGCTTCCTCGAAAAAATCATTTATCAAAAAGCATTTCAGTACTGACCTAGAAATCGATACTTGAAATCAATGCACTCCGATTCAAAAAAAGAAAATGCTTTAACTCCTGTATTAAACACCGTTTTTCCAATACACTGATTCAGAACTTACAAGGCACCAATTCTTGACAGCCTCCAAGAGCTTTCTTCGAGAAATATGGCTGATTCAAATTATTTTAGAACAGGATGAGTGTGATATTAGCAGTTTATCGAACCTTTAAAGCTATAGGAAAGGTGATGTGAGTTGTAATATGTAGGTCCCGGCCAAGAGATGTTCTATTTTTTCTGGGTATCCTATGATTTTTCGTAAAATTTCTATTTGTGAGGAACCTATATTACTCTCTTTCGTTTAAAGAGAAAAATAAGCCCAAGAAAAGATGCCAGGCATGAGAACAGAACAGAATTCTACCCTAGTAGGTTTCGCTCTTAATCCCTTACTTTCTGAAGCAGATAAAATGCAGGCTTAGAAAAAATAAGTCGATTCTGAGGTTCGCAAATCCTTGAATAAAGATATATACGCTCTCTTTGCTGAAAAACGTTTGAATGAATGACTTCAGTACATAAAAAGAACAATACAAAGGCATTCAAATCTATTTTTGTGTCTCTAAGTCAAGGTCCATGAAAAACTAACTAATAAATTGGTATCGCAGAAGGCTATCATAATAAAAGAACCTAGACACCGAAATTGGCTTCTGTTATGCATTAGTGAGGAGATTGTCATAGAAACAAGCTGAACCAAATTTGCTAAATTGCACTTTTTAAAATCGAGCATTCAATTTCTCGCAAAATTAACGTGTCGTAATTAAGTACTTTTATAATTTTCTGTCTTCCGAAGAACAAAAGCAGAGAGGAAGTCTATAAAATTCATTTTCGTTGAGAAAATTATAAAAATAAAGCTCCTCAAAAGAAAAAATGTCAGAAGTCGAGCATTTCTTTGCAAGCGACAATAATACTTCAAACAACAGAGACCCTTGTGATGAAGGTAACCTCCATCCTGCTGGAATTTATTTAACTCTTCCAGGTCTGTCACCTCAAAGCTTCTCTGAAAGAGGTTCAACATCTTCCTTTGATAAAGCTGTTTATAATTACGCTGAGAATGGGTCCTCACCGCGCGACTTTCAGCTGTTTGTCGGTTACAGCGGAGACAGCGGGGATAAAACCATGACAATTGATCCAAAGCGACCAGCCGCAGGGAAGTTAAGCAAAATCCTTTGGGATCTCTTGGTTAGCAATGGTTCCTTTACACCTATAGAGAACACTCAGGGCGTTCGATTGAACTCCAATTCACAGTTAGTAGTTGAGGAACCTGTTTCAAATCACCACAAAAACATCATGGAAGTCGAAGAAGAAGAAAAGAAAGAGGAAAAGGAGCAAAGCCAAGAAGAAGATGAAGAAAAAAATTATGAATCTTCAAGCGCGCTCCAAACTCTCGGATCTGCCGTGGGAATTGAAAATGAGCTAAAAACGAATGTCATTCAAGAAAAAGGGAAAATTGTTGCCATGGTCACAATTAGCAAGGCAGTAGAAGACGAGTTTGCACAGTTAGTCAAAAATTCGTTAAAGAACAAAAGAGGAAAACAGAAATGCAAAAGAAACTCTCCGACGGATATGAGGAAGAATTATCCCAAAGTGTTGGTTGATAAATTCTGCAAATACCTCCTGGAGTATACCAAAATTGACATTGGGAAAGAGTGCAAAGATCGAGGCTCGTGGAAAATGTTAAATGCAAATTTAAGTAAAGGGATACAAAATCAAATTGATGGACAAATTTTGAGTCGTCAATTTTTGGCTTTCATTAAAAGTTTGGGCATCAGCACTGAGAAATTGAAGGTTGAGAAAGACTATTTGAGGATGAACTATGGAATCGCAAACCAAATGTTTAAAAAGGCTGGAAATTTGATAGCAGAAAGACTTCCAGAAAATAATTCTCAATTCTGCATCCAAGTATTAAAAACTTGGCCTGAACTTCAGATTGAGGTTACCTATTCTTCATAAATATTGATTTTATTATATCAAACTTCAATATTAATCTAAATATGCTCGGAAAAATAAAGCAGCAATGCATACCATTAAAATCACGAATACTGAAATTACATATATATCCCTTTCGACTAACCGAGCTTCGAAGCAAGGCCTCGGTTTGGAATTATTCGCGGCCATAAACTCGTCCAGAATACAAAGAAGTAGCAAGTAGATGAAAATAATTTGAATGCCAAAATCAATATGCTCGATAGATGTCTAAAGAAGCTTCCGTGACTCAACTATTTAATCCGTAAACTTCAAAAAACAGAGAGAATTCACATTGATATGTGTACAATAACATTAGGACACTTCTAAGTTATGCACCGGTTCTCCTAATAATTGCTAATGAATAATAAACTTTTTCGGCGAATGAGATTCTTGAATTATATTCTATGAAGCTAGGAATAGTTTTATGAAGACAGTTAAATTCGAATAACTTTGACTTATTTAGATCGTTATATATTTTGCATTTATTATCAAATGAACTCGATCTGACTTTATTAGATTCGATTTTAAGAGAATCCGAAACCCTCCTTTCCTTCAGAAATCGCCAGTATCAGTTTTTCTGCGAGTAACTCTTTTGAGCTATACTGCGGAATATCTATAGTGGCGAAGCTATGTTTCACAAAGAATTAAACTCCAGCTATCAACGAAAGAGTTATCTACCAAGTATGACTTCTCGGCAAAGACATTTCTGAATCATTGCTCTTCGCAAGGGTGAGTGGCTTTTCACTAAATCCTCCTGATCCAAGTCTGTATGTTCCTATGATTATTTTGATAATCAAGAAAGGTGAGAAATCATTAATTCACCTGTTGCGAAGAACCAAAGCGAAGCAAGACTTTCTTGATCGAACGTTGATACGACTTCCCAGAACCATACAACTTGCTGGGAATCTGGACTATAATCATCGTATTTTGCATATTGTTTCATTTTTTCGAAATCTATTATCAATTCTCCTGCAATCAGCTTCTCGAGTTCCGCTGCCTGGAAATATTTGAGATAATCTGGGTTTATGAATCGATAGAAGCCCTCTCGGAAAGCGTTAACAGGTCCCTCGATCTCCTTGACCAAGCGATTGTAGATCACTCTTTTCACATACTCCTTCTTATTTTGGTCGTTCACAGCTCCAAGCTTCTCACCAGCCTCGCTAAGGTTGATCGTGTACCTCTGACCGAAGCATTCATACTCATAAGTGAAATCTTGCTCAAGCGCGCCTTCGATCGGGTTTTTCATCATCCAATCCAAAGATTTCATCAATTGTTGATCCACGTCTCTTAGATCGCTGATAGCGATTTCTCGGTCTAGCATATAACATCATTTACAATTCAATATGAAGGAAATACTCATTAATAGTTTCAGGAAAGACCTTGTGAAGTTGACGGCCACAGGAATTTTATTCGCCACTGCCTAAGATCATATTATCATGAAGGGAAGAAAGATATAACTTACATATCCGATCATATACCCAGCAAACGTGAAAAACGAGAGATATCCAGTAATAGTACGGCTATTCGGATTGGGCTGAAGACTCACACCGTTTTCTGTGTATTTAAATAAGCCATAGGCTGGGTCGAATAGCTCTTTGCATACGAGAGAAAGCCATTCGTTCCTTAACCCTCCTAGATAATAATGCACCTTGTATTAGCGAAATTACATCAAAAAGCTCTTACCTGCATCTGTCCCATCTTCTTTGTGGAAATTCACTTTGACGCTAAGTACTGATAGCTGCGCTTGTGGATACTCTTGTAGGTGAGCTTCGAGCTGACGTTTGGTGTCTCTAACGATATAGTTCCTTCGAACTAAGAACTCTAAATAGTAAAGAAATTAATAAAGGTGGAGGAATTGTAATCAGTTACGGATAAATATCCCTTGATCGTAATACTGTCGGTCATCGAAGTTGGGTCCTTTTTCTTTCTCTAAGAATGAATCGAGTATTTTTTTCTTCTTTTCAAACGTCAATACCCAAGGGAATTGAGTGAATAAATCTTCTTCCAGGTGCAATTTGATTTCCATTTTCCTCGAGTTATCCAGTAGGGTGCTCGTTTTTATCTGTTGAACAAGAGATTTCGCTTTGTGAATCAGCCTCACCATCAGTTCGTCATACTTGATGGTTTGCGACTCTTTAATCTGGGTCATAGACCTTTCGAGTCCAGGAAGAATTAAACTATCCTCCTCATCATGAGCTTTTGAGACGATCCTCCTAAGCTTACCCAATGAAGAATCGCTTGACAGTGTTGGCAGTGACTGATTGCCATCTTGTCTAAGGAGTTTAGCTCTTTCAACATGATCGATTATGCTTGCATGCAAATGGAAAATACGGTTAATATTCAAGATGATATCGAGCGGCATTTCAAGGTGTGGGGTAAAGGAGGCCAGCGCTTGTTTTTCTTTTCTGGAATTTTCCAGCAATTCGAAGATATGAATCAATGTCGCGTACAGGTGCTTTAGATTTTTGTTCTCGAGAAGCTCAGAAAGAATGAGTATCAAACCAGCTAAGTCGTCTTCTTCCTCGTTTGGCAGAGACTCTTTATGTTCTTTGATATTTTGGAGGATATTTTCGCACTCCTTTGAAACCAGGAACAAAACCACCTCGATCTTTGATAGCATTTTGGAACCTAATACCTTGTTAGTCAGGAGTTCCTCAATGTCTTTGATCTCGGGATTGGCGGAGTTTAATATTTTTTTGAGTTCTGCTAGCACGTGGTTAAGCTCGAGATTGCTCGATTCGATCAATGGCTCGGGCATGCTATCCAAGAAATCGAAGAAGACTTCATAATTTTCAAGATAGTTTGATAATGTAGCACAAAGGTTCCTTCGAATCGAGGAGTTTCTGTCAAGATACTTTATCAAATCGGTCGTTTCGTGTATTTTAAGAGAAATTTCCTTTGGATATGCGACCGAAGGTGTAAGATTTCCTAGACGAGAGCCTTTCAAGACTTTCACAGCCACGGTGATTGTGTCTTTATCAGAGAGAGAAGAGTCTAAGATTGTAGATGAGATATAATTTAAGGCGCTCTGTGACAATTTTTGGGGTAAGAAAGGCTGCATTTTCTGCTTCAGAGGAAGCACGCCGACTAATCTCTCGGCTTCAGCCACAATCTCATCGTAATTTTCAACTTCAAAGGCATTTCTTCCTTTGATCGAGCGGGTGAGGAACCCATCGAAAATATCGAAAAATCTCCCGTTGAATAATTTCAGCTTTTCTTCAAATTGCTGTCGGTCTAATTTCGTGCCAAAATACTCATTAAATGCCTTTAACGCTTCCTCGTTTGCTGGATCAATCGCTTGGATAATTAATATGACTTCTACGAGTCTTATTTCGTTCAAGGGATTAATAGCGATATTAGAGAACAAAGTTGTTGATTCTTTTGGTTTGGACTCTAGGAAATATCCCACGATGAAACTCTCTAGGAAGTTATGTGTTGCAACGTGGAGAGCCTGACGAACTTTTGTTCTATTTTCATAACCTGTGACGTAGAATTCAACGACGTTTTCAAAAATTTTCTTTTTAAGGGTATCAGTGATGCCTTTCCTCTTCTCATCACGAATGAAAAATTGCGCATCGAAGTCCGGTTCCATTGTTATTTTGATCTGATTCTTGTCGATTAAGCCATCGAATTTCTCTTCTTCAGCAATTAATTCCTTTTCCTCGACCTTGATTTCCAGGCCTTCAGGCTCTTCAAGCGGCTGGGACTGTTGTTGTGACTCCTCTTCAACGTTTGCTTGTGGAGCGATTTCCGCTTGGACTTCAGGCTCTTCGAAATTAGCGTTATAGTTGCCTGACCAGTACTTCATTGAATCTTTGTCGTTCAGGAGCCGCAGGTAATATTCCTTTCGCAATTCTTGATGGGACTTGCTGAGTGCGTTAACATTAGCGTCGCTGATTAATAGCAATGCGATCTTCTTTTCTACTTCTGTTTTAAGGTTGAGAATGTAATCATTAAGTTGGGAGTATGGTTTCGAGATTTTGGCTTCGAGAATTTTATTTGTGCCTGAAAATCCTTCACTGAATGCGTCGAAGAGAGTTTTTTCAAGTATTTTATTGATTGTTCTCTGGATTTTAGGTCGCATTTTTAGAATCGCCGGAGAATCATCTCTTTTAAACAAGTGATAATCACTTCCGTCATCTTCCTCCAAATCTTCGTCGACACTCCACCCGAGTAATTTATCAACAATAGCTGGGTGAATTTCTTTCCAAATCTTCAGTTCCGCCTCAGATTTCACTATTTGAAAGTTTTAAACGAATAGTTCTCTGTTGAAAGCTTACCGTGCTTTGGGAGAGCGTTTAGCAACCCTAGAGAGCCAGCGACGACATTCTCAATAAACCTACTCAAACAATTAACCCAACACTTACACATGGAAAGGGCTTTACTTGATTGGAGCAGTTGTTTTCTCTTCTATTCGTCCGCTAAATTTTAATTTCAAGCTGCTTGATAAGTCGCTCATTTGCGTATCTCCTACCACCACTTCATCACAATAGAGTACGTCCCCCTGTTTAACTCTATTTATTTCCTCTCGATATGCCCCAAAGACTTTCACAAATGGATTGGTAATATTCTTTTTCTCGGTTTCCTCTGGAATGAGCAACGAAAGGATATCGTCAGAAATCTGCTGTAAACAGTTCGCATAATAAGGGCTGCCGAGGTTAAAAGCGTGCTTATAGTCAAGATTCTTCCCTTGTAGTACAGCCCTTAACAACAGACACTTATGACTGTGATCAGCTTCGATCGATGAAGTATTTTCAGTCTTTTTCTTTTCTTCTGAGGTGTGTACTTGTTGAGGTAAATTCTCTGAAGAGGCAGAAATTAGGTCACCTTCATCCTTACCGAGATAGTCATCTAGATGAGCATAGTCATGGTCGTAATAGATCACTGAGCGCATCGAACGGTATTCTTCGGGAGTGAAGTCATCGAAACCCTGATAAGGGAACCGAGCCAGCGCTCTGTTTTCGTCAAGATGCATAAACGCCTGGCATATCTGTTCGTGTATTTGAATGCGTAGAATCTCGAATAATCCGAACAAATTGTTCAAGAATCGCCCTTGCATGACGCCTTTTGTCACAATAGCCTCTATCTCGGTGATTACTCTTTTATTTGCTCGGTTCGCGTAAGGGCAGTTCAGCCACTGCGTACGTAGAGCACTGCGAATTGTTTGCGTATAAACGAATTGTAGCTGGTATTGTAACGTGTTGTCCAAAGAAGCATCAAGGACAATTTTTGACAGAGCCTTTAAGCTTTGCTGAATGACAATTTCACCGAAGTATTCATGGCTTGTGAGGAGTTCACTATTGTATTCGAGGACATAAGACACTGTCCCTCTCTCAAGGAAGCTGGTGAGGATCCCTGCGTGCAAAGGATAGGTTAGTGGTTGAATAACGTGTAAAATGTATTCCAGGAAGGAGAGCTCTTGTGGCTCAGTGAGTTGCTTAAAGGCAAGATTATCAAGGTCGTAAACCTCTGTCTTCACACGGTATTCTGCGATAGTAGCTCTAAGCTCAGGGTACTTCCGGAGAAGCAGGCTCAGAAGGATTAAATCGTGACCGTTGTCGTCAATCTTGGTCTTGGCTGTAGCGGCATTAAAGTGTGAGTAGTTTTCTTCGTCTTTAAACAAGATTTCCTTCCAAAGTTTCTCATTGTTCACAACGATGGTATTGACAAGCAGTTTAATAATCTCTCTGGAGGTTTCGTTGAGACTTTTGCTGAGGTATGCGGAAATTCTCTCGCCATCACGATCCAGTTTCGAAAAATCTATTTATAATTTTGTTATTAATCTGAAGTTATTAAATACCAATTACCTTTCCCTTTTTTGATGGTTATCCTATAATTATCAGCTAACTTTGTCTTTTTCTGTGCTGATTGTTTAGGCTCTGTGTTTTTAATCTCTTCTCCTTTTTCTTCTTCTTTCTCCTCCTCTTGATTTGATTTCCTTGCATCATTAGGCAACTCCTCGATTGTAAAGATTTCATGGAATTTCTGAATGAATAGTTTCGGATAAGCTTGCATTAACAGGTTCAACCCAGCTATCATTTCTTTATTTTTCATAGACCCTATGTTCGCTGTACGCAACAGAGCCGCCTTCAAGGCGATTTCAATTCGAATTTCTGGAGGAACTTGCTCGTCAATAAAAAGCTCCAAGATAAAAGGAACCACAGTCGTTTTCACATCGCCCTTTAACGTAAACAGATGTGCAAATAGTCCATCCTTAAGAGCTTGCTCCCTGTAGCTCTTTTCCCATATAAGCAGCGCTAATAAACTATTACACTCCATCTTTATTACGCTTTCATCATAAAGAATAGAATTTAAAATGCTTTTTTTAATGCCACTGTATATCTGGTCTAATTTTTTCAACTGCTCTTCTTCTCTGCATTGCTCTTGAGAAAGTGAATAAAGCTCGGAAATGAGCTTTACGCGATCTTTTGTCGGCCCTTCCTTTAACACAGACATGATATCCGCCATATTAGAAAGAGTCATAGACTCTTTGAGCTCCTTGTCGGCAATATTTGAAAAGTTCGCAAGCAATATAGGAGCATTTTCCATGATTGGAGTGTCACTTAAAGTGGTGGGAAGAAAAGCCCGACGGTTCTCGGGGACACTGCTCAGGATCATCTGATAAAATCTCACGAATAATAGCGCACTTAGAAGAGCACATGCGCCGGACTCGCTGTTTGCTTGGAGAGATGGAAGAGCTTTAAGCTTGAATTGGTGGAGTTTTTCTGGTGACTCTGAAATAAACGCTTGGAAAACAACATCAGCCTCTTCACGGAGACTCAAAAGATATTTTTTAAACTTCTTGCTTTGGGATGCTCGACATCCGAATATACTCACGACCGTTTTCTCAAGGATGTGGAGCTCGCTTGATTCTAAGAATCCAGAAGCCAGCAAAAGTTGAGGAATTAACAATTTATAGTTCTGAGAAACAAATTTCTTCCACATCGTAGCCTGGACTTCGGATAGGGTTAGCGACCCAAGCTCCTCCATTGGGAAATCAAACACATCCTCCCCGATTTCCTCCTCGTTGTCTGCTCCCAAATCTTCAGGAATCTGCTCCTGGAAATCATCTTGCAGTTCTCGTTGAAATAACAGTGAGAAAAGATATATCTGTACGTCCTTTGGGATAGCTTCCCGATTCGTGAGGAAAGTAATACTTGAGAGGTTTATCTCAAGGAATAATTTGTAAGTCATAGACGTGAAAGATGCCAAAAGCTCATTTTTCTCATTAGGCATGAACTTAGAACTCAACCAACCATCGATCTCGCCACATTTTTCTTTAAGATCCGAGAATAGTTCAATTATGGCGTGGAGGCTTTTCGCACTGTTTTTGCGTATTTCTGGAGAATGGGGATTTTCAAGCAATTTTTCTGAAGAAAGCGCCTTTACAACCGCGGAAAGGGTCTGAGTCAAGCCTCGAGCCTGCAGCAGTTCGCTCCATCCTTTGAATGACGATTCAGTCATCCAGCAAAAGGTGAGCTCATCGAGAGCATTACAGAGTAGATTGATTACACAGATCCATCCTTCAAGGCGCTGGAACACTGGAGTTATCTCTTCTATGCTCGATTTCTCGTCAAATGCGTTTAGCTCTGAAATGATGCCTTGGATAAACTGTTCGGCTGACTCAAATGCTCTCGGCTGCACGAAGAAGAAGCTCTCTTCGCCTTCCACAAGCCCATAAAGTAAATACCCAGCGAGAGATTTTTTGATTTCTCTTTTTACAACCTTCGGTTCCGACCCATAGAAGTACACTGGTACAGTGGTGATATTACTAAGGTTACTTTCCTCTTTGACAGCCGGCAAGACGAGATTGTACAGAGCCTCCAGCACCATTTTGGGATCAAATCGCTCGTCCTCATGAAGCTTTTGCCTCTCGAATACCGCGAGTTGAGCTAATTGCTCGCGAAGTGCTTCCTCTCTGTCGACATCGAAATACATTGAAAGCTTATTGATTCTCGCAAGGCCTTTCAGCTCTCCTTTGTCGAGGGATTTGAATTGGCCTTGAGACGCATATTGAATTACATTCGGGTTTATTAAGATGTAGATGATTTCAAAGTATGTATCAGTGGTCCACAGGATCGGGATTCCTTCGTTTTGCACAATAATCGCTTCTTCTATAGATCGAGGGATACGAAGGACTCCGAGCTTTCCGTTAAAAAGATTGAATAACAGCGTAGCTATCTCTTTCTTTTGGTCCTTGGAGAGACTGCCTTTGCAAGTGTCAAATAAGAATGCAAAAATGTCAAGTTGGACTTCAAGGAGTCTTTGAGGCATTCCGAGTCGTAAGTGGTCGAGTTTACCTTGAATCATTTCTATGGTGAGTTCGTCAAATTTTTCGATTCTGTCCTGCAAAATCGTGATTAGCCTGATTACTTGGTTCTTCATAGTTTCATTTGATGGCTCATCCTCATCGTCAGACTCATGATTTCCATTCTGGGCTCTCAAGTATGGCCTATACATTGGCAATTCCCTCCAGTCAGGGAAATGAATTAAAAACCTTCTTCTCCCTGTGCTTGGCAACGAAGCACCACAATCACATTCAAATAGGCTCTCTCCAAACCAAATATCAACCATTTGAGTTTGCTTAGCGAACAAACTCTCACCCCATACCTTTGTAAATGGAAGGCTATATCTTATGTATTTCATGAAATGATGAAGAAAGCGAAAATCTATTGTTTTTGGTGTGTAGTAGTAGTTCACCAACTCTGCGAGGACTTTTTGCTCGTCTTCTGTGCCTTCTGTAACTTCGACATAACACATATTGCCGACGAACATGTAGAACAAAAAGCTTAGCAGCTGCTTTTTCTTTGGATCGAGCTCTTGGTCAAATTTGAAGTTTTTTATGGCGTTTTGAAGCGAATATTGGCTTTTAAATTCATCAAGATCAACATCACAAGAAAAGTTGTTGTCCAGAAACCAGGCATCTTCCTCAATGGACTTTGGAATCAGCATGAAATGAGGGAGATAGTAAGAATAAAGCTGCTCTTTGGCAAAATGGTTTCTCTTCGATTCTTTGAGAAGAGCGTCAAGTTGTCCTTTTTGAATGATTTCCTCGCAAATTTGACCGCATCGCTCCAATGCGAATCTCGCCAAGTTGAGTCTTTCACCCGTCGGATCGTTAGAATGCGCACCAGCAAGCAGGAGGATTTGACAGCTATAAGTTGGTAGTAGCGAAGTCGTATATGCGTCTAATTCAGCGGTTTCTAACCGTTTGCGAACGATTTTAAAAAGGCTGGGAAACCAAATCGTATCATGATCTGCTGTCTTTTGTCTGAAGAATTTTAGTAATTTGATCAATGATCTGTAGCACTTAAGTGCGATCGCGTTGATGGTAGTTCTAGCAAGCCCGTCTACATATGCCACTGTGGTTTCAATTTCAGCAGGTTTGGTGGGAGGGAGGAATATAAGCTCATCCAAATGTGTGATCATCGATGCAAACATAGATGAGTCAGGTTCTTCAGACGGAGCTGCGAAAGCTGTGGGCAAAGAATCCGCCAATAACTTATGGGTTTCGTATAACACATCTTCTTGTCCAGCCCAACCAAAAAATACATGTAGAAGTTTATGAGCCGATAAAAATAGTATTTGGATCGCTTGTAACTTTTTTCTGACATCCCAGGTCTCTTCGAGCCCTTTTCCTGCAGTATCTTTCAAAGTTTTTAATTCAGACGCGATTTTGGGGATGAGAGGAGCAAAGTTGAATGCAGCGACCTTGCCTGCTTCTAACTTTACTTTTGCCACGATTTCCTGGAAACTAGGGCTCTTAGAAATTTTCTTATTGGTTAGTATTCCACCTGAGAAATATTTACATATTAACAAAAGATGAAAAAGGGAGAGAAATACCATAGAGCAATAGGGAACTTATTGCGAGGGCGTTGATTTCAAAGATCGAATTCTTTTTTTCGCTGTTATCCTTTAAGAGCGAAATCAAAAAGAATTCTCCAGAAAGAGCTAAAGCAGTATTGCGGTCTTCTTTTGCAAGAGTTACGAAAGCTGCTCGGAGAGTTTCCTTTCTGGTATCTAATAAGCTTTTTAGACTTTCCTCAGACGTAATTTTCTGAGAGAGATTGCCGGTAAAGTCCTTCCATTCTGATATGTTAAACTCTTGAGTTGCTTGCTTGCTCAGAAATTCAAGAAAAGCATCTATTTTGAAACCGTGTGAGTCTAATAACCTTAAGAAAGGCGTTGAAAAGTTCAGAAACTCCACAAACACTTTAATATTTTCTTCTTCGGTGAGTCGCCCAAATTTCCTCACAAATTCTGAAATCAAAGCGGCAACTCGAAGGACATACAACGGTTCTTGCGTGTATCTGAGGAAACCAACCAAATGATCCAGATATGAGGTATGCATCTTATCAATTTCGTTTCTTCCTCGGTCCACGGGCGATAATTCGTTTACAAATACATGAAAAAGGTTGCATGATCGAAGGAAGACGTTATAAAATTCTTCAGAAATGTCCGGTTTGAGTGGAAATTCTGAGTCGCTCATTTTGTCGAGTCCTTCAAGGATAAAGGACAAGATCGTATCAATTTTGTTTAATATTGGGGCGAGTTGCATGTAATTTATTCTCGTATGACCCATAGTAAGGCGGTATGGCGAATGTTTGAACATTAGCAGTTCAATTTGCTCGAAAAACTTGCTACGATTTGCTGATGTCTGAAGTTGCTCATCAGAAAATAGTTCAGCTGTATCCAAAAATTCGGTCTACATGGGTGAGTTTGATGAGAGAGGTTAGAAAAGTTTGTTACCAGCATTAGCAAATGATAGTTCTTTGAAACGAGAAACTCAGTGGTGATTTTCATTGAAAAACTGTGGGATATGCTGTATCAGATCAAGGAATTAAAGTTTCCTTTTAAGATATTTGGTTATTAAATCTCACACGCTAATTTTTATTTGTAAGTAGAATTTTTGTTTGTTCTAATAGTGATATATGTATCCAAGACTATCTTTTTACAGATGACTACGCAAAATAATAGGTATTTATTGATTCAATTTGAGATATTTATGAATTACATCACATGAGATTGAGTATTTGGATTTCAATATGAACTTGAACTTCTGATCGTTGTCAGCTGTCATGTGAGTTATTCGTAACACATAACAACATGGAACTAGAATCAGATTTGCAGTGTAGGAAAGACTCTCATAATTGTCGTTGAAGGTGAGTTCATATATTCATAATAAGAGAAGATCATTTTTTTTTTGTACAAAGAAACATGATTCTAGAACTAACTTAATGTTTGGAGACCTGAGGAAATTACATCATTAGTAGATTTGAAATGCAGCCAGTTTTTCTGATTGGAAGAAAATACCTGTGAGTTGCTAGATTTATGGCATGCATCTTGTTTTGATTTCAAATGCTTAAGAAAAATTCATTGAATGCCTCTGATTTTATTTGTCCTTTTGTATACAAATTTTCAGTCCCGAGACATTAAAAATGTCTTATCGATCGAAATAAAAGCAGCGTCCGGCTAATTATCCCAACAAATAATCCCCATACGGTCGATTATTTCACTTCTCACATTTAAGATTGAGTGCACTGCTTCTCTCATGGCAAAACCACAGTCATTCCTCTCCACAATGCCAGTAGAAACCCATTCCACTACTGTTAAAAAATTATAAGAGTATTTTCCTACACTCCTAATAAACGAAGTAGCGCAATAAACTTATAATATTAAAATAAAAAACAAAAAAGTCTGAATGAGCCACCATAGCAGCTATCCTTTGCGAGATCGAACCACCTCAATTCTTTTACGAAAGGGTCCTCTAACCCGTGCAGCCAAACGCCTCCTGCCTTCCTCTGGGTTCTATCTGTTCAAGGCTGAAATGTTGGAGAAATGGGAAGATACGAGCAAAACAGCAAAATCCTCTGAGATTCTAGCTACGATCGCAAACGCATGGAAGGAGCTGACTCCTCGAGCCAAATCAGAATGGGAAGACAAACTTCGGTTTATCAAAGGAGGGCCTGCTCCAAGCACTGAACCTCAAGTCAAGCCAAAAGTCTCACGCTTGAAGGCTTCCCCTGAGCGAAAAGTCAAACGTGTGAGGTTCGCTGCAGACAAAGAGCAGTCAAAACCGATAAAACCGGCAGCGCCAAAGAAAGAAGTAAAGGTGGAAGACAATATTCCTAACGAGTGTAAAACGCCTGAGTTGACACTAAATTTGCATTATCGAAAGCAGGTGGAACAGATTACTTTTTTGAGAGTGACCTCGATGGATGCGATTGATAAACTGATTAAGAAGTTGTTCCAGATAGACTCGAAGCTAACACTATGTTACACAGATGAGAAAGGAAAGCCGATCGAGTCAGGGTTAAATTCGCTTCCAAATAACTCGAAGGTGACTGTGCATGTCGAAGAGTATGCGAAAAAGCTTCGAGCGGGCATAAATTTAATAAATCGAATTTTGAATTGGTATCAGTCATAGAGCTTTGAAGCCAGAAGAGCAGCGCGCTGAAATATGAAGAACTTTCGATGTGTATTGGAGAGTACGAATTAAGTTTAAATTAAGTTTTGAATAACTGATTATTTGCTAAGAGTCATTAAATATTTGAGTAATAACTGTATATT
>ENA-UOUE01001121-UOUE01001121.1-compost-metagenome-genome-assembly--contig:-NODE-1121-length-18379-cov-13.771391_pt1 | contig 18379 bp, 6 predicted proteins | sample MGYA00238146_ERZ747223 | MGnify/ENA primary metagenome ERZ747223 (study PRJEB28781, sample SAMN06268865) | compost metagenome | isolation source: single cell | place: USA: California, Emeryville, Joint...
AAGCCTAACCATCAGAATTCCTAACTTGAGAAGCCTAGCCAAAAATCATTTAAAATGAAGAAAAAATTGATCTACAAAATCACATGTGTTAAACACCCATTTCTTCTTAGTGATTCCAATTCCATCTGAGGACTTAACTTCAATGAATACTCAAGACTATTGGAGTTCTTACCTTCATATTTTTCGGATTGGTACGATTTTATTTGGAATTTACGCATTCATGTAATCATTTCTTTTCCAGATAACCCCAATAAAAATTAACGAACCTGCTCTTAAACATAAAGACGTAACTCATTTCACGATTTTTGCATGATTTGTTAGAAAGATAAACCTCTCCTAATGTGAAACAAACTTATTGAATTATCCAATTTTCTGATGCAAGAGTCACCACAAACTCAGCAGCCAACTTCGATTGGTCAGCCAAAGATACCGCTCCTGGTGATCTGATTCCGAAGAATGGAATTGAGGAAGTAAAATCTACTCTCATTGGGAAAAGATCATCGACCTTTGTCTTCTTTGAGAACTGAATTTCCACGTTAGCGTTTGGATTGGCCTCGGAGAGCTCTGAAATGACCCATTTGAGGTAATTTCTCTTCGTATCAACCTCAAAATCTCCATTCTCAATGGCTTTTACATTAGGCTCTTCATAAGCAGGATAGGCAATCACCAGAGCCAATCTTTCCATTCTTTTAATTCGATCCTGAGAAGAGTTAAATTCAGCTTCAAGCGTAAGTGAGCCATCTTCAGAGTACCAGTACGTGAACTGGAAAGGTACATCATTTACGTTAGTGCTCGCAAATCTGTATTTAATTGTTGGGACTTTAGCTCCGATTGGGAAGCTTTGGTCAGCTTCCTTAGAAACCAAGAGATTCTTCTGGCTCCATGCAGCCTTGTTCAAGCTCGGATGCAGAGACAGTTTGAACGCTTTATTGTTCTCGCTCTCTATAGCGACTCCACACATGCCTTTCGATGGGTCTCTCACTGTGATGAATACGTCACCTATGACCTCGAAACCATTCAGAGCACCGTCTCTATGCATGTCGCATTTAATTTTTTCTTCCACTTCAACAAGCACAGGAGCTTGAAGAGGATTATATTCTGGTTTTGTTCGCTGTTTCTCCTCTTCAATGATTTGAGTATCAATGTTCTCATTTTGTTGCGCTTGCTGAGCCCCAGGTCCTTTTTCAGTTACTTTAGGCTCAGGCTGTTTCTTTGGCTTGATGAGCTGTAAACCTTTCTTTGTAGAAGTCGAAGTTGCCTTGATATTCGCAGGGGAGGATGAGAGCTTCACTTCTTCTGACAGCGGCTTTTCGTTAATCACGACTTCCTTCTCTGCTTTTACGGTCGAGCTCTCAGAGGAGAATGAGGTTCCAGAGAACTTTCCACCGCCAACTCCGCCTTCCTTAAGCTTTTTCATTATTTCTCGTTGATGTTTTTTCGCCGCTTCAGCAGCTTCGTTTTGCTTGGCCTTCAAAAGCATATTGTGGAGTTTTTCTTCGCTCGATTCCATCGCGAGATATGTCTGGACTTGGTTCACTGTGACGCTCTCACGGTAGCCAAAAGCGATGATGTCATCGAAAGCAAGGAGAATGTCAAAAGCGTGCTTGATCACGCTCGACTCGCTAATGCCGTGTGAGCAGACATCCACAATGACTTTTTGAAGGAGTCTGATTGTTTCCAAATCTTCAATAATATTGCTAGTTTTATTGGTGATGAGCACCAGGTACATGGTGTCGAGGGGAAGGTAGATGTATCTGGCCGTGTCACTCTCGACGTAGGTGTGTTGTTGGGAGGATTGGATCAGTTTTGGAAAACTCTTGATGTACTCTTCGAGAGCGAATTTAGTGATAGCGGTGAATTGGCGAGAGACTAAGATCTTTCCCGCTTTAGTGCAGATTGAGGCAGCAAGGACAACCATTGGGTGAGTTAGAGGGAGTTCAGAGAGATATTTGGCTTTTTCTAAAGATTCTTTGAAAATAATTAGGTTTATTAAAGTTCTATGTTAGATTTTTGCAAAGAGAACACGTAATTAAAAGGAAAAACAGCATATCATCTGTGAAGAAAATTCGGACCGAGTGTCCACTGAGGAGATAATATTTGACGGTATATGTGAATGACTCCAAATAAGATTTCTGTTGCTCTAATATTAGATTATTCGGAAAGATTACTGTCTGATGATGTAGACTAGTTGATTCTCCCAGGCTGAAGAAACGCTGTTTGGAGCCTTTGAGCTCAATATTGCGAATCCATGTATAATGATTTATGATAACTTTTCACAGAGAAAAATTCAATTTATTGAGAGTATTCGGTTACGATTAATAAGTCGTCAGAATACATCCCATTAAGTCGGCCATATTAAATGATGATAAACCTTATAAGGTTAAAATTTGGGAATGAAACAGCTGTTGAATAGCAAGCAGACACCTCGCCTCGAATCACCGACTAGGGTGATATAGGGTGAATGAGAATCAAGAATATTCCTTTCCTTTTTTTCAATATCTCGGTGATATAGAATAGTACGTGTGCCTTAGTGAGAAGGAAAGGCAGTTTATGCTGGAATCCTTGATGCTGGTGTGAAAATTATTTCCCTCGACAAATAAACTTCATTCTCTTTTTATTGATGCGTTTATTACGCGGCAGAATCAAATAATCACTTTCCGCACAAAAAATAAAATAAAATCTAACAAAATGAAAAGATTACCATCTTTCGGATTGCAGAGCCAGGTACTTTTGAATACTCATACTGGCAAAATATCTATGAATTAGACTCTCAAAGAGAGAAAACTAGCGGACTCTCAAATTGAAAGCAACGCTTCTAGCACAGGGCATTTTGGACTGTTCCAACCAATCATCTATTCTCAAAAAGAATCCCAACCCTCACAAAAAGGTTCAGCGTTCTCCACGCTTCATTTACTTAATCTAAGCACATAGACTCCAAGATTCGTGAATCCGACAAAGAGTCCGAGAAAAAAGTAATAAAGACCAATCAATCCTGAGTATAATTGTTCCTTTAGCAAAATTCAATTTCCGACCATGATTTGAATGCAAATTCGAATTCCTGTTCCATGTTCCGTGAGATAACAGCAAATTTCTTCACAGATTTGGAGTCAAAGCATGCAGCATCAAAAAAGCTAGAAGCCGTTCCAGTCAAAGAGAAAGAAACTATCTCTCCAGATGATCTCTCAATAAAAAAAGAGCTTACTTTCGAGTCCGACGAGTCGTTTGAATGGTAAAATATCTTGCAGTCGAGAGTCTCTTTACCTTGCGTTCTTTAGGATTATTAAAGCTCCATTTGAATTTCAGAATAAGGCGTCTGACATAACAATCCGAGAGAAAATGCCTATGATATATACCTATGAACGACCGAGAGGTTAGTCGTTGGTCTCACTTCTAGTGAGCTAATAATCTTCGTTTTGCTAGTGAACTTTGCCGGGCTAAAAAATTTTGAAGAGCAGAGTCAGAGCATAAAGAAAGACGATTTCGTCATGCTTTTCTTGTCTCTGTTTGAGGAATACCAGAAGAACAGCGCTCGCATATTTTATATTTTTAACAGACTGACAGCAATGGTGTTTTTCCATCACAAAGGAGAGCCTAAAAAAACGAAGCATAAAAAAGAATCCGTTCAAAAATCATCTCAGGCGACTGATGACGCCTGTTACGTATTGATATCCAGCGAAAAGGACATTGCAGGCACCCTGAAAGCGAATTGTAACAAAGAACATATATTTCTGAGCTAAGCCTTGCTGATATAAAAAGTGATTGACTACACAGAATTAAACGAGCAAATTAAAGTCGAGGACCCGCTCGAGAAAGAAAATATCGAAATCGAAAAAGAACTTCATAGCGCCAATGTAAACAGCTTATATCTTTGGCTGGTCGATAACAAAAGTCAATAGATTGGCGTTCGAAGGGATGATGATGAATTTTTACAGGTTAACTTGAAAAGACAGCTCATTCTCGTGAAGAGAAAACATGTATGCGATGCCTTTTCCATTGAAAACCAATTTGCTAAATACTTTTAGATTAATATGCTTGTGCAGTATATTATCAATGATTTCCACTCAGAAGAGGCCTTCCAATTAATTGCGAATTTCCCATTCTTGAACTGCGTTTTGGCGACTCCTAAGGTGATTTTGAGAGATTACTTTCCTTGAATAACTTTCTTTGATAAATAGTTTGTACATCAAGCACGTTTTGTCCAACAGCTTGACGGCAGAACTGAGGATAAGACCCCAATCGGGCAAAAATTGGCGAGTTTGAGTGTTTTTCAGGATAGTGAAAGAGGAATGCAGAAGATTAATTGTCTCAAGGTTACTGGACCAATTCCGGCTCAGACAGCAAAGGTAAATCTCTATACACTTTAGAATCAGGAACTAACTGATTGGACCCATTTCTTAGGAAATCTACGAGTATTTGAAGAGCCATCAAAACATAACGGATTTTAATCAAGAGAATGTGCAATTGTCTGTTCCTTTTAGCAAAAGTTTATCTTGTTTCCCAAAGTAGGCTGATTTTAATACATTTTTTTTCCTGAAAAAAATTAGTATGCATACTTTGAGTATTTAATAGTTCAACGCAACGTTGAGATTGATAACCTTGGAGGGTATTATCGGGAAGAATAGGATATTTTCCGAGGTTTCTAGTAAGACGGATATCTGTATTGGAATCTTTGGAACTTTAATATATTCTAATTCTTATTCCAGTAAATTTGACCAACAGAGATGGAATCAGTTTCCACCTTCGAACCTTCAATTGATGAAAGCCGGTTTGTTGCCACCACAGAGTCCGAAAAGACTACGCTAGAAATGTTCAGAGATCCTTGCTGCTTACAAGTTGTGAGTCCTGGCGACTCGAAAACACGTCCTGTTGAATGCATTCAATGCCAACAATTATTCTGTCTTTCTTGCGCTTACGATCTACAAAAGAAGAAAATGACATGTCCTACCTGTCGCCAAGAGTTTAACCCAAAGAACGCGAACATCAAACTCATAGGAATCCTTGAATCTCTACCCATTCGATGTCGTTTCCAGCCTTCTGGCTGCAATTTCGTTTCAAAGCTCTCAGAGATCAAGAATCACGAGGCCAATTGCAAGTACGTCACCGACGAACTACGCCATAAGTTTGAAGAAATGAAAGTTGGCATCCCTAATCTTTTCCAAGAATCGATATATTTCAAGCCTATAATATCTCGCCTAAAATGCAATTGTGGAGCTCTCAGCTCATTTGAGGTTGTGTACGATCTTCCGAAGCGAGATAAGCGTTTCAGCACAAACAGCATCAATTGCAATATGTGCAACAAAATGCAACAGGTGTCAATTGAGGGAGTCCTATACTGTTGTGCATGCGCTTTTACTGCCTGCATAGCCTGTGTAAAGCTGGTAGCTCAAGATATTGACCGTTACTCTTGTGATGCTAAGCATCTTGTTTCATTTGTTCCAAACGTTTCTAAAGTTGACCCACAATACATGCAAAACGTCTTTGTCTGCAATTTTTGCCACTATTTTGATAAAACTGGGCGAGGCTGCTGGCATTGTAAGGTGTGTCAATGGGATGCTTGTTTAGACTGCTACAAGAATCCCTATAAATGTGATAAGGGCCATTACCTTCAAAGAACATCAGTACTACCAAAAGAATATACTGGAGGTTGTTTTGTGTGCAATTATTGTAAAGACACTTTCAAAAACAGTGCACCTGGGGTACTACATTGCAGAACTTGCTTCTATGATATCTGTGATCAATGTGCGATAATTACTCGTCCGAGTTTACACAGGAAATGCGATAAAGGACATTTGTTGAGCCTTGAAAAAAATTTGAGAAAGTTCCCAGGGTACTCCAGTGGTAGCTACATATGTAATGTATGCAAAAGACATTTGGCTGTGGTTGATATCGGAGTCTTGCATTGCGCACCTTGCCAATACGATTTATGCCTAGAATGTGCAGGAAAAAAGTAAAATGAGCACGTACATAAGATAAAGGTCGATGAGACAAATAAAGAATTCCATGTATAAACAAGCTCGTTGCTGTAGAACCCTAATTTATGTAATTATGCTAAATCTTTCACTTTATATTATTTATTCATGTGGAAGATAAAAGTTCTTAATTATTCATCATCTCTCTATACGAATAATGACTCAAGGACAATCAACAATCCATACATTCAGTAAAATAATCAAAGCATTTAACTAGCTGAACTATTTAAACCTTAATATATGGTAATGGACTAAGTCCATGTACAGAAATCAAAACCGCTCGAATGTAATTTTACCGTTTGGTTAATCGACATTTAAATTTACACCGGAATTGTGAATTTCGCGTTATTCCACCTCAGGAGACATGTTCAGCACTGAGACGCAGACCTTGCTAGCAGATTTTCTCAAATCTGTTGCTGAAACAGATATGAACATCGAGAGTAGCCGGCTCGTGCTCGTCGAAAAAAAGGGTTATGAGCCTCGTAATGCTTTTTGCTACATCGATAAACTAAACAAGGGATACATCGAGGTCGAAGATTTCCGAGAATTTCTAAGTAGCTTGGAGATTGAAGTTGAAGAGGAGAAGATTAGATATATCTTTTACACATATGATAGTGATAATGATTTCAAACTCTCATACACAGACTTTAAGCGTGCCTTTCTTCCTAATTCAGCTCACAAACTTCTAACAGAGGCTGATAACTGTAAGGAAATGAGACAAAAGGAGTCATTAACTTATGCTGCGTCATGGGCTCTAGCTAAGATTTTCGAAAAGGAAATCTCAGCATTTCAAATTCTCGAGAGTAAGCGGAATGAGTTAGTAAACCGTCCGGATTGGAAGGTCAGACTCGCTTTTGAAGCAATCGATAGACCGCGAAGCGGATTTGCTGATGAGAAGGCGTTTGAGGTTTTTTTAAAAAGCTGTGGCAAGAAAATTCTATTGAGTGACATCACTGGGCTGATGCGTCATGCAGACAAAGACGGAGATGGAAAAGTCAGTTTTTCTGACTTTGCTAACTTAATGCATCCAATGCACGACAGGAAACGTTTGACACGCTCAGTTTCAAAATCGCAAACTTCATTTAAATTAGATTCTGACCTTGACAAGCAGTCAGGTAATAGTTTAAGCTCAAAAAGCATGGCCATATCTGAGAAAGTGCCACTTAAACAACAGCATACTTACCATGGACTTGACTATTCAATTGGGATCGAGGCTCACACTGGTAATATAAATAAAGAAATAATTAGAACCAATTCTCAGAGAGGGAAAACAAGATTTGTAACGGAAAAAGAGAGATTCGAGAGCAGCAGCTCTCCTTTGGCTACCCCTGACAAAAGGGAATGCATCCGGCGTACCTCTCCGAAGACTATAAAAACACAAGGTTTCTATTTCAAAAGTGGGAGCTTATATAAATCCAAGGAAAATATTGTTATTTCAAGAGACTCTTCGGTGGAGAAAATTCACCCTTTGGATAGCACTTTACTGGCAAATCAATCATTTAAACTCGGACAGAAAACAAATGAAGCAGTCAATACTCATCCAAGAAGCTGCTCTCCTATAGTGAGAGAAATTCTCACTGAAGTTGGAGTGAATCGTATTTTTAAAAAAATTATATTCCGTCGATGTCCTAAGCCAAAAGAGCAAGGCAGCCCAGTTCTTCCTGTGGCAAATTCAGCTGAGAAAACCGACGAATCAATGCATCAGCAAGAAAAGGAAAGAGAGTTATTTCAAAAACGAGGAAGAACGGTTCAGCCGGAAACTTCAGGGTTAGTTGAGAATGCAACAAGACAGCCATCTCGGCAAAAATTTCGATATGAGCCGACATATTATCGGTCAGAGTGTGGATACAGGACTGTTAAAAATTTTCTAAAACCAAGAAGACGAAGAGACACTCAAGAAAACTCTATTAGCCGAGAAGAGCTTCTCAAAGAATTAGAGCCTAGAGTCTCAAATTTTGTTGATTAACTTAAGACGCCGTGTCCTTTAAATAGTTTCGTAAGTGTGGGATATGAGAAGAAATATCTTTAAACAATAGCAAATTTTGATTGATTAATAACATATTTGATTTGATACAAACTTTTTCAAAAATCATTTCCATTTGCTTGAGAAAACTTTGCGAATGGGCATAATTTATAGCCTTTTCTATCAGATATTAGTTATTTTAACCTGAGCGCTTTTACTTATATTTCCCACAAAAAATTTTGAAAGGGGAGCTAAATCGCTTTATATCAATTTAAATATGTATGTTAGCCGTGGTTTTTTCCGTTTCCAGCTCAAGGCATTTCTTTTTGTTAAGTTCGGAATTGCATGCTGAACATCAGTTCAGTCAATTCACAAATATGAGAGCAACTATAACAAATTGTTGGTACCATCAATCTCAAAAACAGTTACCAATTTGTCTAACTCTTCAATACTATTCTATATATCCGAACGAGCTTTAAATTTGAATTCAATTTCCCAAAAAAGCATTCCATTTCTTTCCTTTTCACATTTATTACAGAAGATTTCAATTTAGTTTCTTTATTGTTTGAAAAAAATAGTGATCCTTATGAAAGGTAATCAATATTGTGATCGAGCCCGATACTCTCGGGGAATCGAAGAGTAACATTCTACTCTTCGTTTCATCTTACTCAGGACATTCGATCTTAATCAAATCGATTAAGTAATTAAAATCCTCCTTTGCAGTTATTAGAAATTATTAACATTTTGGGCAATCTGGTTCCTTTTTCGAAAGATGGATCCACAATTATCCTATGGGTCTTTTTTGACTTGTTCTCGACATTTCAACCTTGAAAACAAATCAGGAAGGTCTTCCTTTGCTTCCTCTCATAGTATTGAAATATAATGATATCATGTTGTTGTTTGTCTTTATGGAGCTGAAATGTTCCCATACAAGCCATTTTGACTGCCATACAATAGCTTTTTTGCTGTACATTTTACTTTTTCTCTAACAGTTTCATGGAGTTTTTTACTGCGATAAAGATAGTTTCATTAGCTGTAACGGCTCTCAGTGACAAAAACGATTAAACAAAAGGAGTTGTAATGCAAAATAGTTAATTAATCTTCTACACAAAAGTTATGAGTGATCCAATCCGCTTCGGCGACATCGTTTACATTCAATTTGACTTGAAAGGCGAGAGCATCGTTCTTTCTGGAGAAGGCTTCTTCGGCTCCAATTTGTGGGCTGGTTCTCCAAAGACACTCGCCTCAGCTTCTTTCAGAAGTTGCTTGTTCCAAATTTATCCAATGCGCATTGAAGGTGTAGATCCATTCGCCGAGATGTATGACAAGAAGCTCAAAAATTACTCAGAAATTTATTCAAAAAACCCAGAAATCATTGATAAGTTCAAATCTGAGATCGATTTTCAAAAGGACCAGGAAAAGAATTTAATCTCAAGCGTCAAGCTGTTTAACCAACGAGAAATTGAGGTCTCAAAGGGCTTCCCACTCACCTACAATAGTAAATTCTACCTGAGGCACCTTGATTCAGGGTTATTCCTTGAAATGCGCCCTCATAGCGAGCCACTCTCTCCTCATCACTTGACTGCCAAACTGACGAAAAATGTCTCTTTACTGCACTACCTCGTGTTCAGACCAGTGGTCACTGAAGAAGCAACGCCTGATTACACTGACATAGTGACATATGCAGCCAACTTCTACATTTTCAATCCACATCATAAATTAGCGCTGACCTACAACCCTGTTCCCTTTGAAAAGCAGCCACTGAAAATCACCAATTCAGAATATTTAGATGGCTATCGAGGGCAACTCCCACCAACAATAGCTCATAGACTGCCCGCAGACCAAGAAAACCAAGCTACTTACCTTATTTGTGGAGGCAATATGGACGAGAACAGTAAGGTCACCCTGACGCGATTCAATGTTGAGATTCCTGAAGAAAATTCAGATAAGACTACTGAGAACCTCCGAGTTGGCGATTATTTCAGATTTAACGCACGAGGAAAATATTTATCGGTTAGATTCTTTGGAGAAGACAAGAAAATGAACCAATTCCGTTTCGAAGAGTCCACTGACCCTCTAGCTAACACTGTGAATCATGTTTTCTCGATTTTCCAAGTCATTAAAGTTTCTGACATCGAGAAATCCGAACTTCCACTCCAGCAGGAAATCCCTAGTTTTGAAATGAAAGAAAAGAAGACTCTGTATCCAGTGGAACACCCCAAGTTCTATTTGAAGCACCTCATCACTGGCAAAATATTTGTGATTAAAAAAGGTCACAACGGTATTCTTCAACCAGCATTGCTGTCAATTTCAGAAATCGGGAGTGATCTGGGAATCTATCCCTACGTCGAATTCGTGAAAAGCGATGCTGCCGATGAGGAGGTAGTCCAATTGAAAAATTACTACTTGATCCGACTAAAAAATATGGTTGACAATGAAGTGTACTTCGAAATCGGTGGCCAAGTCCATGATCAAGAGCCAAGTTTGAAAAGCGAGTTTTATACTGGACTTATGCATTCAGAGAAGCAATTTGATAAAAAGAAGTGGAGACAGAGAGAATGGGAACTCAAATTTGTCAAAAACTATAAAGATACTGGATATTTGTCTCGTTGCGAGCTCCTTGGGGAGGAAGAAGTGCATTATATTTTAGAAACGCAGAATCTCTTTTTCAAATTCACAGAACTTTTCAATTTTATGGAAGAGTTTAAGAACAAAAGCGGAAGAGTCGCAATCAAGAGAGGTGTGTCCATGGAAATGAAGCGCGCCTCCTTCTTCGGAACTTCCGTTGATCCGGCTGCTGCTACTACTACCGTAACCGATACTTTGAAACAATTGTCATCTCAGATCTCGAATTTGCAATGCTATTTGGAAGAGTACATCAATAGTATGGGTGAAAGAGCACAGACCCAAAATAACATCGAGCTTTCGAAGCGAAGAATACTGCGAGAACTGAAGGTCTTAGGCGGTGCCGCCACGATGCTACTCGTCCTCATTACTGATAACAAATTCGTTGAAAAAATCCAAAGTGAGATCAACGAGCACAAAGTTTCAAAGGAGGATTTCAGTCCGATGAAATACGTCAATCTGTTTATGAAGGTTAACAAGTTTATAAGAGAGTCAACGAAAGGCAGTCCCCAAAATAAATTGGTCTTGTCACAGTTCATCAACGTGTTTGCTCATTGTTTCCTTATCGATACTGGAGCGGCTCTCCAGCTCATTGATGATGAAGAAGCGGTGTTGAAACTAAAAAGACAAGTTTGCGAAACAGCACAGGATTTCCTTTCGGAAGTTAACCGCGAGGCATTGGAGCAGTTCCAAAACAATACTGATCTGCTTATCGACCTGTTACTTAAAGAAAAAGACTATGGAGGGCTCATTTTGAGTTTAATGCAACATTTGCTTGGTTTCAAGTCTGATGTTAACAGTCTCCTTCGAGAGAAACTAACACCAGTGCTAATTGATGATAGGAATCTTCGCCATATTTTCCCCATGTTCTTTGAAGAGAACGGCGAGATTAAGGTGAGATTTGAGCGGCTAGCAGACAGATCCAAGTCGAGAACAGTTCTTATTGAGGAATTCGCAAATCCTGACACTCTTTCAAAAGAGTCCAAAGAGCTTTATGAGTATTTAGACCTTTCACTTAAGACTGCGATCGCCCTGGCTGCTTTTGAGAGCACTCAAATCTTTATTACTTTCATCAAGCATTTCCCAATTAAAATCTTGCTGAAGCTCATTAATGGAGAAAGACCTTGTTCTCGAGAAACAAAAAATCGATTGTTGGAGATAACTTACAAGATCCACTTCCAATACTTCCGACCTCCCGTCGATAGTTTGCCGACGACCATCAGAATTAATGTGGCAGACCCAGCTACCAAAGAGCAGCTTGAAGAACAGCTTACCGTGCTCAAAACGTTCCTTGAGCAATCACCGGACAAGATAATTTCAGAGTACGAATGGGACTACATAAAGAGTCTAAGAATAGAGACACAGATTAGAGAGACTCAGGATGAATACAGAAATTGGCGAAAAACGGGGTTTTCTAGCAAGGCCGTCAAAGACGGGCAGCTTGAAAGCCTCGAAGACATCGTACAGATCCTAAAAGAGTATCTCCTCACCCAAGGGGAAGGAAATGTTGGAAAAGAAGCCGTTGTGGCGATGTACGCGAAGTACCAGAAAGCACTTGAACTTGCTTGCACTGGCAAATTAGGATCTATCTCATCCACTGCTTTAACATCAGCATTGAAACTCTTTGAAAAAATCCAGGACAAAAGAGTTAAATACACTGCTGACGCTATCCTTACAGGAATCGAACAGAAATTGATAAGGGAGATTACATCTGAACGAGATGTCGAACTGATCGTCCAGGGAGAGTCTGAGAAAGAAAATCTTCTCATGGAGAAAAAGAAGACCAAGGATGATGAGCATGAGCACTTTGACCCAATGTCAGTTGTTCGTAAATTCATCCCCAAAGAAAAAGAGCTTGAGGGAACGAAATCTTATGAGGATCCCAGATGGGCTGAACTGAAAAAAGACCATGAGATTCTGGAAGAGATCGACAAATCGAGAAGAGAAACCAAAGCAGATGAGATAATCGACAATTTCATCCGCATTATCCCTCTCAATCTCAACAAAGACACTCAAAAAGAGGCAATAAAAACCGACTACGCCAGAGAAGCCATCAAAAACCTTCGAATTGCCGCTAATTTCGAACAGAGCCTTTATGAGGAGCTCACCAAAACCGAATTTATCACTGACGTGAACGAGATGAGAAAAACAGTGGAGATATTCCGCACTGGGACAGACATCTACAAGATTGTACGTCTGTTCCGAAATGAACATCTCTCTAAAGTGAGAGGCTCAAGTGAATTTGACGCCGTTCTGACTAATAAGGTTGCCGAAAAGATGCTCAAAGAACTCAATGCCAAATTAGACTTGTTAATTATAACAATTTATGATACAAACGTCCATTTCAAGGACTCATCCCCCAATGCTGGAACAGCAGAGAGGTTCATTTCTGCGCTAAGAGCATCCAAAGACTCTGAAGACTTACCATTTAAAAGCAACCATAGCGGAATCCGCCGCAATTACCAAGAGATATTCAATGTACTCAAGATCCAGGAGATTGTGGTTGGTCTTATTGAAATGCTGTACGAGCAAATCAATCGCTTCAAGTCATTGACGAAGCCTCTGATACTCATTTTGAGAAAGTGCTATATTACTCTCTCGCTATTCTGCGTCGAGAACGCCTTGAACAAGCAATCATTGTACACCAATGAAGTATTGAAGCGAATCTTCGAAAAATACGGCAAGCGGTTCATCTCAGAGTCCATTGACGCCTTTATGATGGTGAATGAACTGCTTGCTGGCAATGACAGACTCGCAGAATTTGATAATGCTCCTCTTATGTCGCTGTTGGAAAGTACCTTTGTCACCCCGCTTTCGGCTGGCGCAGACATTCCATTCGAATCGATGTCATGGAATGATTATATTTGCACGAGTTCACTTCGATTCCTCTCTGAGGCCGATCTCCCAAAAACTTTGGCTTATTTCGACATCGCAGACACTCTCAGGAATTATTTCACAAGTTTAGGTCGTTACCTAACCACCGGCAATCTCAAAGACTTGAGTCTTACAAAACTCACTGAGGAGCAAGGAGTTTCGGTTGTGAAACTCACTCCGACCTATTACTCCATTAAGGAGCTCCTAGAATGCTGGGGTTGGTTGGTCCCGGCTCTAGAAAAACGCAAGAACAATGTTGAATTGCTTTTCACGAACCTCACTGTGAAGAACTGGATTCAAATCCTCAAGAGGCCTGAGCTGCTCTTCCAGTTTGAAATCAGAAAGCTGCTGTGCCAGACGTTCTGCAAGGTCTATGAGCACGTAAACATCAAGCAAAAGGTGATCGAAGAGTCAGCAGAACTGCGAGACCTCATGTTCATTCTGCTTGATGACATGAGAGCGTTCATCGAATTCTCCAAAGTGCAATATCAGCTCGACCCCAGCAAAGCCTCTCAACGGGAATCGGAGTCTGTATTTGATCTGAAACAGCTTGGAAGATTCGGATTTGATCCCTCTTTGAATAGCTTTAGAGATGCATGGAAGACTTTCCATGGCAAAAGACTGGATACACTCTCTTTCAACATCTATCTCGAAGTCGCCTCGATTAAAGAGCTCTGGAATGACTATATTTACAACGGCTGCTGCAAATTGCTTGAGCTGCTTCTGACCCAAGAAACTGATTTGATGACCAAGACGCTCATCGATAAGAGCTACCCACCAACACTCTTCCAGCACTACATGCTTTTCTGCGAAAAGCTCCTCGAGTGCCCAGTAAAAAGCTTAGACAAATCGGCCTATGCAAGAATGGAAAACACTTTTGGTGTCCTATTGATGAAGAGAGACTATGCTCCATACAAACAGGAGTTAGAACGATTTGAGAATTTGGTGAGAGGGCAAGGCAAAGTGATCTTCAACCCCTTCCAAACCTTGGTTACGAAACAGACTTTCAGCCAGGAGTTTGATTCCAGGCTCCAGACTCCTGAAAAAACGATAAAAAATCTGATGGGAAATTCAGAAAAGATCTATGAGATGAATATCGAAAAGATTTCCAAGATTATTCACCGGACAGATAAAGGCACCGCTTCGCCGGAGAAAGGGAAAGATGTGCTGAAAGTCTTGATGCAGTTCATGAGAACCCAGTTCACTTCTCTTGACACCAGAGATCTCGTGATGATTTTTAAGTTGCTCAGAGCACCCATCGAGGAAGAAATTCACCATATTGAACTTAGCAATATCCAAAATTCCTCTCAAGAACCTACACGCAGACGAATTGCTCAGTATCAAAACATTCTGAAGGAGCTTAGACTCACCAATGCTATTATCAGAATTAGCATAAGACTGAATGATGAGGAGATACTCAAAGAGCTTATGCATCTTTCGTTAGCATACTTGTATGGAGGGAACAGGGAGGTCCAGAAAGAGTTTTACGACGCTCTTGTGAAGGACTCCGAAAATACTCTCCTGCTCAAGCTCAGCAACTTGTTAGAGAGAAAATTCGACACGTTCATCGAGAATGAAACGTCGAGAATTCAAGCGCTTTATCAGACTTCGCTGAAATTGCGATTTGAATATCTGGAAGGCCAGGAGAAAGAGCCAAAGGACGAGAAAGAATTGCAGCAGATGTTCACGCATATACAAACTCAATTCCGCTCAGAATTGAAAATCCAAGCCGATCGTGAGCCTCAAAATGAGCTGCTTTTAGCGATTTTGAAGTTCCTCCAGGCACTGTGTGAGAACCAGTTTACTGACCTGCAGAATTTCCTTCGTGAGCAAAAGGCAGGCGATGACGATGATGTGAAAACATTCAAAAACTCCTTCAATTTCCTGGATCTCCTCACTACTTTCTTCGGCTACTACCACAGAGTTCATTCCGCGTACAATCTAGAGGTTGGCAAGCAAATCATCAGCGTTATCATCGAGATGATCCAAGGAGATGTCGACAAGAACATCCAAACCGTGGTCGAGAGGTCTCTGTATCTTGATGCCACAAGAATGCTCACAGATTACAATTCAACGCTGCATCTGCTCCCAAGAGGTTACAATCCATTCCCTTATCGAAAAATACAGGATGTCATGCTTGCCCAAGAGATGAAATCTGAAGCTCAAAAGAAAAAAATAAATGAAAACGCTCTGGCTGTCGAAAAAGCTCTGCTCGAATTACAGAGTAGTAACAACTTTATGAACCTCAAGAGCAAATGCTTGGAGTTGCTAGTCACGATTGCACAATATCCTTCAGAAACTTGTGTTCAAACCCTCCAGAAGTACATTGACACAGAACGCTTGCTCGAGGAATTCGAGAACATTATGTATGAAGTGTTCAATTGGAGGAAAGGGCTGCTAATTTCCGAGAAAGGAGTCCGCAAAGACATCAATGCGAAACTCGGAAAGATTCGAAATGAGGAACTACATGGTGTTCTGGGAGATGCCATCAGCATTTATATACTCTTTAAATATCTGTGGAAGGACGAATGGGAGAGTCATTTAAGAGATACTATCAACAACTCTTCTCGTAAATACACTGAATTGAAAGCGCTGGAAATCTGTCTTTTCCAATTCATGCCAAATCTCGCTGGAAGTGTCGAAATCGTCGTCGAAGTCGCTAGAGAGGGCGAAGACCTCATTCGCTACTGGTTCCCTGTGATCCCAGAGTGCAGATATTTCCGTAGCGATCTCAAGGAGAAGTTGCTCAGCAAAATTGATCGTACAACTCCTGAAACAAAAATTGACAGTATTATGGAAAACGTCGATGACGTTCGCGCCGAAATGCAAGATGAGTACAACATTCAAGTGCTGAAAAAAGTGAGATCTACCAGAGGAATGTTTTTATTCATTCTGGGTCTCAACTTTTGCGTCGCTTTGATCGTGAACTACCTGAATCTCACCACCATCTACGAGGGACAAACTGTTTTGAATTATTGGACAGTGGTGTACAATATGATTTTCAAGTTCGAACTCCCCAGCGGCTACACTGGGGCGAGTTTGGTTTACATGCTGATATCGGTTGTTTGCGTCTACTTGAACTTCATCTTCGCTATTACAAACATTATTCTCTGGCTCAGCACTCAATGGCCTCGCCAGCAAAGAATAACCTGGAGGAATAAAAATAAGGAGTTCAGAGACAAAATTGGCGACTTCCCACTTTCGATTCAGAGGAAACTGGACGCTGAAGAGTATGATAAATTAGAAAGAGCCGAGTTGAAGATGATCCTCTTGTACAAGGGTCCAGAATCGGAGGAATTCAAGGTAATTCGATCAAACCCTAGGCTATACAAGCAAATCCGAGGGATGTACTGGCGCCATAGCATCGGCGCTTTGATAGTGAGATGGGAGTTCATTTGGTTGATCATCTACAGCATTATTTCGTTCCAAGCTATCTCATGCTCCGCTAAGTGGTCAATGTTTTTGCTGGCTGATATTGCAGTCAGATCTGATGCGCTGAAACGATTGCTTGGTGCTGTGCGTAAAAACTTACATCAGTTCCTTTGGACGCTCTTCTTGCTCATTTTCATTGCCCTTGTTTACACGTATATTGCATTCTATGGCTACCCTACGCGAATGATTTCAAATAACAGAGATTTGTGCACGGACTACTTAGAATGCTTCTTGAATGTGCTCAATCTCGGTTTAAGAAGCGGCGGTGGCCTTTCTGATAACCTGGAGGCCCTAACCTACGACTCAAGCAACAAGACTTCCTACGTGCTGGGTGTGATATTCGACCTCTCTTTCTATTTCATTGTAATCGCTATTTTCCTCAACTTGATTTTCGGTATGATCGTCGACGCTTTTGGTGACTTGAGAGATCAGAAGTTCGACGAAGAGAAGGATCAACTGAACAGCTGTGTTATCTGCAGTTTAGAAAGACAAGACTTCAGAGGTATTCCTTTCGATGAGCAGCATCGAGGCAGAGAGCATAACCTCTGGAATTATATAAATTTCATCATTTACATCAAGAACAAGGAAGAGCATAACCGAAACGAAATGAATGGAATCGAAAATTATGTCGCCAGAAAGCTTAGCTCACAAGAAAACGATTGGGTTCCTCAACTTAGAAGCTTGACCCTCGAAAAGCTAGAGGCTCACCGCAAAAGGATGGTTGAGGACGAAGAAGAAAAAATAGCTGAAAATGTCGATGCGACTCTCGACGAGATTAAGACGTTCAAAAAGAGCATGACTTCACTCGTCATTGAGCTGAGGAAGTCTATCCAACAAGCAGAGCACGCGACGGCTGCTGCTAAGAAATCTTCATAAATTTAATATTTAAGATAGGTGGTGTCATATCTCTATATTTTTATTATCAAGTATCTGAGTGTTACATTATTTATAGAGATATGTTCCTATCTGCGCATTAAATAGAAATCTGATTGGAATGGTTTTATACAAATGTTACATCTTCAATCAAAAATTTCTCTTCATCAATCAAAATTAGTGTGTGTTCAGCTATAATTACAAAAGCGAGACTATTCTACTTTTCATCACCATATGGATCCGAAGCTCATAAAATTCATTAGCAGACTTCTGCTTATTTTCGTTTGACATAACTCCATTTTTTTGTGGTCATGATGTGAGTATTAAAATTCTAAACAAGTTGCACCACACTCACTATCAGATTGCAAAAACTGATAAAAAGTTTGGTTTAAAATACACATCATGCAATTAAAACAAGTACGCTTTCAAAAACCACAAAAAAAAGAGAAAGAAACACCTTGATTCGGTGAGACAGTTAAACGAGCATTACTCCAACAATTTCCCGGAGTGCGAATACCGGCATCTCAAGTGGCTTCTAGGAGGTTTCTTTTTGGTTTCGATATGACTATTCTATTTCGGTATCGGGGGAAAGATCGCAATCCTTTTTGGCTGATTATCGATGAAAGCTTGAATCAATGGCAGG
>ENA-UOUE01001127-UOUE01001127.1-compost-metagenome-genome-assembly--contig:-NODE-1127-length-18284-cov-12.799638_pt1 | contig 18284 bp, 15 predicted proteins | sample MGYA00238146_ERZ747223 | MGnify/ENA primary metagenome ERZ747223 (study PRJEB28781, sample SAMN06268865) | compost metagenome | isolation source: single cell | place: USA: California, Emeryville, Joint...
TATTATCATATCATTAGGAAGCCTTAGGGAGTGTGTACCTGTTGTAGATCTGGGTGATGTTCAGCATCGGCTGTCTCTTGGTTTTTTTCAAGAATCGCTGAGAGAGAATGATAAGCGTTTGCTGCTTTCTATTTCAAAATTCAAATGAATTTGATCATATTATTTGTCGTCTTATTTTTTGCATTTACCATCTCTGATTGTAGAAGTATTATGTGCGACGGGTACGGAAGTGCATCGTAACATTTCAAGTTTCGATTTGACAACAAACAATGCTGAAATTCCTTAAATTAATTAACATTAGAAAAATTTGGCTAAGTTTGATGCAAAGAAATATTCGTGCTGTGGCCATTTAAATATAATATTTATTTATACATTTTTGGTGGCTTAGTTATTGACGAAACATTCTTGGCTATCAATATCATTCCAGGCATCACCGCCCAATACCCAAATGCTCTCAGCTTGCTGTTGGAGCGTCCAAGTAATTGCGTGAAGGCCTCTATGTAGAACATCACATCAGAACCGGTCATCGTCATAAGCAAACAACAGTATCTTATTTTGAAACCCAGAGTCTTTCCTTCAGCAATGGAATATGACACCCTGGTCAATTCCAGTACTCCACCCAAGGATCTAATCCAAATCATGCAGCCACAAGTCGACCTTTTCAAATGGATTTAGTAAATATTCCCACTGCGTTCTTTAATTTTTTTGATTTATTTTCTTCTTTTAGCAAACTATGGACAACTGGTACTCATACTCTTCGATCACGTGATCAGTAGTAAAGAGTTGCTCAATAAAATTGAATTTAGAGACCTTTTTGAACGCAAAGTACTCACAGGCTGAATAAACAAATTAGTGAGCACTTCTTCAAAAGTCATTCCAATCATCTTGCATAAAACGGAGAAGTAACCTATAGAATAAAAGGATGTGCTGATATCGCGTTTTTGTGTTCCTCTTATTCTAAAAATAAGGATTTTTTTTTTTTGCTTCATAAAACTTCCATATTTTATCTTTTTCATAAGTACCATCATTTTAGGTGTAGTTGCGGTTTTGGCTTGTAAATACTGAAAATTTAACTATTTCATTCAAGAATCAGGAGAAAGAATAGGAGAGCAGGATAAGGTAGCCACTACCGATTTGCTTTTCAAAAAAAAAAACAAAACAAAACACATATCCTTGCTTAAAACATTTGTAGCTAACAATAGTACAGAACCATAACTCCTCATTAATGTTTCGAAATTGAGACCGACATTTGACATGATATGGGACTTGTAAGAAGCAATGCGACTAAGGCTACTCTTTGAAATCAATTTATTTGGAATCAAGGTCCTCTTCCAAAATTTTAAAATTCTTTTATTCGGCTGTCACTCAATATGCATTGGAAATTAAAAATACAATGTCCAGTCGAATGGATGAACTTTCAACCGAACCGGCTCCAGAATACTTTCTCTGCAATCGTATTATAAGATATGTGCAGTACTTTAAGGAAGTAGTAGGTTTGTGAGCTCTTTCACAACACGTTTGCTGAAGAGAGTTTCTATTTATACGCCTCTGGATCTATGGAAGAAGAATATGCAAAAAAAACTTTGAATGGAAGATTTTTGAAGGAATTACGATTCAGGCTGAATGTAAAGATATTAGGCTTTTGATATTGCATAAATTCAAACAAAGAGATGAATCTACCTCGAGACTCAATCCGAAATTCAGTAAGAAAATTAAAAACTCATTATTTTTATTAATTTGAAAGAAAGAACAAAATGACCTCGATCGGATACGAACCAGGAGCAATTATCTTCTCACCAGCAAGCCTTCGCCACAGCGCGCCTGTTGTAGATCTGGGTGCTGTTCAGCACCGGCTGTCTCCTGATGAGTTCAAGAATTTTTGGGATAGAATCAAAGCGATTGCTGACATCTACTACAAAAGACAGAAGATCTTTATCATTATGTTTATCTTCTTGTTTATTCTATTTCCCATTGCCGGTTTGATAAGTGCTATGAGCTACGGGTACTATGCCCCTTTTCTAATTCCTCCTCTCTTCATTGGTTTCGTTGGTTGCATGGTTGGGCTCGCTTTGACACAGATGACCATGGTGAAAAAAATCAAGCTGTTGCTTGAACAAGAGAACCATGAAATCTGGAATAGCAAGGGATTGTACTGGCAATATGTAAATGTTCACGCCAATGTTGGCCATAAGCGAAGAATGGTAACTTATTTAGAGCTCAGAGTCTTGCCTTCAGCAATGGGTTATCACGCCCCTGGTCAATTCCAGTCTCCTTACCAAGGAGTTCTTCCAAATCCATACATGCAACAACAAGTAAATTATTCTCCTCAGATGGAACTTAGTAAATAATTCCAACTTGTTTTTTAATTTTGACATGTTATCTTCTTTTAGCGAGCTTTGGCCAGCAACCACAATACCAGCAACCACAATACCAACAACCTACATACGTACAACCACAATATCAACCTCAGCAAGGATTGCCTATTTCCTCATAATGTAAGAAATATGAAAGGAGCCTGATCGCCATAGCCGAAGGAATCTTGGTGCATTTGAAGTGCATCTATTTGATCGATTGCTCTTTTCGGCTTGCTGCATTCATAAATTTATAAGATAAACAGAACAGAATAAAATTTGACACAAAATGATACTCCGAAATTTCTCAAGCATTAAGTCTAGATATCTTTGGGTCCAAGCAATACTCTAAAAAGTGAACATGATTTGCTCTATTAAACTTTCATGGTTTATTATTTTATTCGTACCATTGTCATTGTCATTGTTTCGTGTTGTTTCAGTATTGGTCTTTAAAACTTAAAATATTGATTAGGTACTCCCTGTTCTTTCCAAACCAACAAAAACCACACAAAATATTCTTGACTTAACACCGTTAACCATCAAAATATCAGAATCATAATTTGGTAAATTGTCATTGCTGAGAATTTGGGGCTGAGAATTCAGAAGATAGAGAGCCTAAAAGGAGGAGCAATACGAATAATACGAGTCCTGCTCGTGATCAATTCTATTTGTAATCGAGATCGTCTTAGAAAACTATTCAATTAATTTGTTTGGAACCACTTCCGGAATGAATATTTGAAATTGAAAAAATTTTCCAAACTAATGGATGAACTTGCAAATCAATCTGGTAAAGAATAACTTTATTGGCGGTGTATAGAAAGATTAGTTAAGAAGTATTATTAATTCTCGTAACCCGACAATATGGTTGGTGAAGAGACTTCTTATTTATCACACCTCTGGATATGAGAAAAATATGCCGAATAACTTTGAGTTGCATTGTCTTGGAAAAAAAGAGAGACTCAAACCGAGAAACAGTCGATATGGAGGTATTCTTTCTGAAGTTTCTAAATTTGAGATAAGGTGAATTTTGCCCTTAATCCAAATTAAAGTCTTTATTAGAGATTCAAGCTCAGTTTATTGCAACTATTTTATTAAAACAATAGCTAAAAGCTATGACCGAGGTCAGATACGAGCCAGGAGGAATTATTATCTCGTTAACAAGCCTTACGAGATGTGCACCTGATGTAGATGTGGGTGCTGTTCAAAATCGGCTTTCTCCTGACGAGTTCAAGCAGTGTTGGGAGAGAATGAAAGCGCTTGTTGCTATCAATTTCAAAATCCAAAATATTTTGCTCCTAATGTTTGTCGTCATCTTTTTTTCTCTTTTCATATACTCTGCTACAGGAGGGCGATACATCAATTTCGGTGTGATCCTTCCTCTCTTCTTTTCATGCTTTGGTTGCATAATTTTGGTGATAATTAACGCTGCGCAGATGAAAAAAAAACTCAAGCAGTTCTTTGAAAGAGAAAATCAAGGAATCTGGAATCCCAGAGGATTGTACTGGCAGTATACTGAACATCACGTCAGAACTGGTCATCGCCGCAAGAAAACAACAGTATCTTATTTGGAGCTCAGAGTCTTGTCTTCAGCTATGGACTATAACGCTCCTGGTCAATTCCAGTACTCTTTCCAAGGAGCTATTCCAAATCCATATATGCAGCCAGGAGCAAACTACAGTCCTCAAATGGAACTTCGTAAATATTCCCATTATGTTCTTTAATTTTGACTTTTCTCATTATAGCAAACTACGGACAAACAGGCCAGCCGATCTATGGACAACCAATCCAACCAATCTATGGTCAGCAACCCGTTTATGGACAGCAACCTGTTTATGGACAGCAACCACAATACCAGCCTGTTTCTGGGCAACAACCACAATACCAACCGACTTATGGAGAGCCACAGTATCAGCCCCAGCAAGGATACCCTACGTCAAACACCTATGTGGGCCATCCAACTTATTCGTAAGCCAAGAACTAAAGAATCACAACGTTACATAAGAATAAACTGAGGACCATAGCCTTATTCCAGTGTATCCGTTAAGATTTTGAAAAGAGAAACTCCTGACTAAGAAATAAATATCGAAAAAATCCCAAATCAACGAAATTTCGTGTATTATGCATTGGGAACATCTAAGTGTCAAAATAACGAAAATTTTTTGAAACTCATTCCTCGGTAAACTCTAATACTGTGTGTCTTTCTCAAGAAGAACAATATATATATTAAAAAGGAAAGAAAAATAGTGATTATTATTATTCTTGAAGCCATAGATCTCTATGGCTGCCTCAAATAGTTCAAGTAATGAAAGGAACAGCTATTGATATCGGATAAATAAACGATTCGAGTCTCTAGATGTTTTGAAGTACTCTGCTTCAAGCGTTTGGCCATTCGCCGTTAGTTTTTATGCAAAATTGTAATTATCCTCTGTAACTTTATACTCACTACTCATAGATCACGAGTATTGGTCTTTTGGTCGGTGGATTTTGAGGTCAAATCCTTCCATTTTATGATGTGGTTGTTGCTATCACTCTCTCTAATTTCTGTTACTTGCTGATCAGTTGAATCTCAGTCTCTCAATCTAGATTTGAAAAAGTAAAATGCAGAGTTCAAGTTAGGCAGGCACTCCAACAGATCGAAAATACACTAATCTGGAAGTTTTCTTTTATAAATTCATTTTTCTTCATTACAACTTTGCTCAATCAAAGCTTCATGCAATCATGATGAGCAAAGACAAATCGTACCATAGAAGCTAATGCAAAAAATGTCCAATTGGAGAAGCAATCTCATTGCTCCCACTAAAATCCAATTTTAATTTTTCAATTTCAAAAAACTAATTAAAGTATGCACTTATCTCTCAACGATATTGTTTTTCTTTGAGACAAAACGAAATTAATTAGCCATCTGAAATTATATACATTTCTTTCTTTAAGAGCAAGTTGAAAAATAAACAAAACCAAATGTAATACTTTAGACTTGGGTGGCAGTGTGTTTGAGAAAGTCCATCTTGAAAAGAGATCCTGGCGCTTTTAGAGGCCAATTAAAGAGTTTGAAAATGCTTATTAAAATCATCCTCATGAACTAATAATTTAAGAATTAACTCTATAATAGGCATTCATACTCATATCGTTGCAATAATTTATCAATTCTTACAAATGGTAGACCATATCAAATATGAGCCAGGAGCAATTCTCATATCGGCCAGCATGCTTGGGGGTTTTCTACCTGATGATATAGATCTGGGTGTTGTTCAACATAGGCTTTCTTATGACGAACTCAGGAACTGCTGGATGAGAATGCAATCTTTTCTTGCCGTCAACTTCAAAATTCGAAATATGTTGACCGGAGTGTTCGCAGTCTTCGTTATTATTCTATTCATAATGCTGCTCACGGATACCGTGAAAACGAATCCCATTTTAGGGCTCTTTATCTCCTTTACAATTATAATGATAAGTCTTGCCATGTGCATTAACGCAACGCAAACGAAAAAAAAACTTCAAGGCTTAATTGATAGAGAAAATCATGAAATATGGAATAGTAAAGGGATTTACTGGAAATATGCAGAATATCGAGCCGGGCACCATCAACATGGTAAGGGCAAGAATTCAACAACAGTGTATTTGGAACTCAGACTCTCGGCCTCAGCAATGGATTACAATGCCCCTGGACAGCCTTTCCAAGGAACGCTCCCAAATCCGTACATGCAGCCACAGATCAATTACACTCCACAAGTGGAACTTCGTAAATATTTCAACTATTCTCTTTATTTTAATTTATTTTCTCCTAGCGAATTATGGACAACAAAATCAACCTGTTTATGGCCAACAACCTCAATATCAGCCCACTACCGAACAACAACAGCAACAACCACAATTCCAACCTACTTATGGTCAACAGCCTCAACCATTTCAAGGATATCCTGCTACAAATACTTATACCGGTCATCCTACTTATTCCTAAACCAAACAAAAATAGCCAAGAAAATTGCTTGAAAGTTGTAACAGAACATTTATCGTTAGAAAACCAATAAGAAAAATTCCAGCAATTAATAATTAGAATGCATATTAGTTGCTACGCTTTTTATCATTGAGGTAATAAATAAATATCTAAATCAATTGAAACCTCTCCAAGAAACGGAATGATAAGTATCTCTATAATTAAATAACGAGTTGTGAAAGTCGTAGTCTCGGAAAAAGATTGGCAGGATTGAGTCCTTAAGATTCTATTTGATATCTGAGGAAATAGTTTGCAACACTAGCATTGCTTCTTTGATTTGAAAGTTTAACTATGAAAAGAGGAAATAGCAGTTAATCCGATTATGGTTTGTTGTTTCTTCACACTTTGTAGCCACATATTGTTGCCTGTATTTCCTGTTCCAAAGAAAAAGGAATTTCTGAGAGATCTCAGGAGTATGTTGAATATCAAATTTTATTATAATATGAATTTCCGCGTTAGGCTTAACTAAGAAAACCTGACCGAGTCTGTGAAAACTGCACATTTTCCTTTTTTGAACACTCTGATTGAGAAGCGCAGCCAAGGAATTAAAACCAAATTTTTCGAAATCAGGGCACATCCTTATTGACAGTTGTCCTAACTTGGAGAATATGGCAGTGATAAGATTTTCAAAGAAAAGATTAGAATGTTTCTTGGCTTTTCAATAAGAAATAATCAACAAGCAAATTTAAATCAGAGTAGTTTATTGTATATCAAAATAACTCTAATAATGTGATCATATCAGAAGAAGAAATATTCGCAACAAAGAAATAATAATAGTTGTTAATATATCCCAAAGTCAGATCATTCATGGACGCCTCAAACAATTCAAGTTTGGAAAGGGGACAGTTATTAATATGGGAGAATCGAACTATTCGAGTAACTAGATGATTCAATCGGTGTCTTGGAGTACTCGGTTTCAAGCGTTTGGTTCCTCTCTGAAAGTGGTTATGCAGAATAGTTGTTCTGTATCTCTCCTAAAAAGTCCAAGAGACTACTTTCTTTTAGAATGGGAGTCTTGTTCGGAGTTTGATTTCAAATCCTTCCATTGACTTTTACTGTATTATGTTCTAAGAGCTGATCCTTCCAATCTCAGTCCTTCAATGGAATTTCAGAAGTACAACGCAGAATTAATTCCATTCAAAGTATCTTGGTCATAGAAAAAACTTTTGTTTGGGAATTTCATCTTTATGGATGTTTTATTTTCATACATATCTTTTTCCATTTTTGCGGAATCAAAGCGTCATGCAATTACGAGGAGCAAAACAAATGGGATAGTAGAAGACAAAGTCATAAACATTCGGCTCGAGAGTTATTAAGTTTTGCTTCCAATAAGTTCCAATAAATTTTAATTTTTCAAATTTCGAGTATATAACAAAAAAAAACAAAACAAGCTAATATCTATACAATCTCAATTTTATTTGGAACACCTGCGATCCAAGCAAAAAAAAACGCTTGATAAAGACTCAAAAGCAATTTAATGAGTTCATCCAAAATTATGCTTTTGCTACTAAACAGATTGAAAGACACCGACAAATCAAAAAACAAAAAAGAGGCATCTGTTTTGGGAAAAAGCATTGCCGTTTTGAAAATAAAATTTTGGAACTTAGATAAACATGATGAGTTTATCTCAGACTCAATTTGAAAATAATATCTTTATTAGATATTCATGCTCAAATCTTTGCAATTAATACATTAATTATAAAAGGTAAATCCATGAACCAGATAAATTACGAGCCAGGAGCAATTAAGATATCAGATAGCTTTCTTGATGGTTGTCTTCCTGACGATATCGATCTAGGTGCTGTTCAACATAGGCTTACTTATGAAGAACTTAGAAACTTCTGGCAGAGGGTACAAACACCTCTTGCTTTCAACTTTAAACTCCAATCCAGGCTAATCGTCATGATATTACTCTCCTTTGTCTTGTTTGTGGTGCCCTTTATTCTGGGTTTGCAAAAAAGTAACCCACCTGTCGCGGGCATGCTATTGGGCATTGCCTCAATTCCGATGATTATTTCCGCTGTTGGCCTTTGCATCAACTCTGCCCAAATTAAAAAGAAAGTCAAGCAATTCATTGAGAAAGAGAATCCGGAAATTTGGAACGGCAAAGGGTTGTATTGGAAATTCGCAACATACACACACACAAGGCGTCGAGGAGGTAAAACGAGTACTACTTCGGAAAGTTTTTTGGAGCTCAGACTCTTGGCTTCAGCAATGCACTACACAGCTCCCGGTCAACTCCAGCATTCTTTCCAAGGGATAATGCCAAATCCGTACATGCAGCAACCCCAAGTAGAACTTAGTAAATACTTATTCTATTCTCTTTAATTTTGATAAATTTGCTCTTAGCAAACTATGGACAACAAAACCAAGCTATCTATGGACAGCAACAGCAACCTCAATATCAGCCCACTACCGAACAACAACAGCAACAACCACAATTCCAACCTACTTATGGTCAACAGCCTCAACCATTTCAAGGATATCCTGCTACAAATACTTATACCGGTCATCCTATTTATTCTTAAACCAAACCTAACTATCTCGAAAATTGCCTGAGAGGAGTCAGTGAAAAAAAAACAACACCGCAATATCATAAAGCTAGGAAAATTTCCAATAATTAGTAATCAGAATGCATATCACTTGCCATCCTCTTTGATTCGCTGCATTTATTGAGATATTAAATATCTATATCATTTGAAACCTCTCTAAAATAAGAAAAAGAATGATAGTCGCCTCTATACTGCGTATCTAGTCCTGAAAGAACTGCTTTATCACAAATAGAAGAGAGAGACAGGTTCAGTTCCGAAGATTAAAATTTATTTACAAAGAAATTACTTGCAAAACAAACGCTTATTCTCCTCAAGCACCTTGAACTGCTTGAAATTTATCATTTTCAACATAGCAAGAATCGTAATTGTTGCATTATGATGAATATTGTTGCGAAGTTAAAAACTGGAATTCCCAAGATATAGAGCTTTAAGAGAGAACCAAAATAGGTTACCTCAGAAGAGGAAAGAGAAGAAAAACCGCTTAAAGGCTAGTTGCTAAACTGCTTTGGTAGATAAAGATTCAGAGGGATAAATAGAAAATATGAATAACTTATTTGAAAAATCTAAAGCTTGAACAAACAAAATAAGTATTTAGCTTTACACTCAATCAGAAATTGAGTATAAATGAGAAACTCGGATCTATTTTATGAACACAACAGATAAAAACCATAACCGAAATAAAATACGAACATGAAGGTATCATCATCTCGTTAAGAAACCTTATGAGCTGTGTTCCTGAGAGTTTTGGGTGCTGTTACTCTCTGATGAGGAGTTAAAGAATTGCTCTGCTGGGAGGGAGTGAATACTTGTTCATATCAATTTTAAAATTCAAACATTTTGCTTATAATGCTTGTTTTCCTAATTATTTCAATTTTCAACTTCAATTTTGAGTGTGAACTCATCAACATTCTTCTGGAAGTTTTATTTTCATACATATCCTTTTCCATTTTTGCAGAACTAAACTTTTTTGTGCAATTAAGATAAGCAAATGAAATAGGAGAATAGAAGGTAAAGTCGTAAATATTCGATTTGGGAGTAATTAAGCTTTGCTTCCAATAAATCCAATCAATTTTAGTTTTCAAAATTTGAGTATATATTAAGTATATCATAAAAGAACATGCGAATAATTATACAATCTCGATTTTATTTGAAACACCGGTGATATAGTATGCGATGATCCCTTGTAGTGAGGGGATCTCCAGTGCTCAACGCATTAATGCAAGAGATTGATGATGTTGCTTTGAATTATAATTAGCTATGAGATGTGGAGAATTTATTGCTTTATTTTGTTAGGAAAGAAAAAAGGATTCAATATTAAATTCAGACAAATACTATTGTTTTCGTATGGAATGTGAATTAACGTTTCTATTCCTTTTCCAACTTAATCTCTGGCACGCAATTCCTCATCATTAGGATACAATTGACCAATACAGTTAAATAGCAAATTCATTTCTTGGAACAAAAACATACTTAATAAAACAGCAGACCACACTTTTCATAAAATCGGGTTGAGTTCATTCAGTTTCTACAGAATGCAGAGTGCATTGCAAAACGTGACTTTCACAGAGAATTTTATCTGTTTCTTCGGTATATCCTCGGAGTGACTTCGCTATGAAAAAGGGTAATCAAAGGATACTGCTACTATTGCATTGACATGTAGTTTGAAAAACTCTTTCCTGGCAAGGTACTCAGTGAGGAAAAAAACTTGGTAATTACCTCATTTGGTTTTGAACCACAATGGAGTTGGATACAGCTGCTTGTAATGTTAGAGCTTTCAATTTTACGAAGGCCTGGTAACACGCTAAGCAGCTTTCTCATTGATTTTTTCATACTCAAAGTTAACAGAAATGAACAAAAAAATTCATGAAGTTTTTTTAATTAATAATGAGAGCTATCTGCAGGATATTTTTTTAATTATTGAGTGATTCTTCAGTTATTGATTCGTGTTTGAAGCAAACTTTGTCTTAATTTAGAATCTTGACTTCTCATTTCGAAAACGGTGCCTTAGATCTCAAAGAAGCATGATCTAGTGGAAATGCAGGCAAGATTTGGCTCGCTATCTTTACTACATGTGACACAGAAAGCGGTTATAGCAGAAATTTAGCCGTGCTAAGCAAATAGTTAAGATTATATAGCATTTCCAAACCAGTCACTACTAAGTATTCACAAATGGATCTCTGGTTTCACCTACTTTGGTAGATTGCTATCAGATTTTCTTGAAATGGAAAAGTTAATCGATAACAGGTTCAGAAACCTAATTATTCAACACAGGCGTTTAAAAAGTGTTTTGTTTTGCTTGAAAGATGCACATTTAGTTGATATCGGCTGGTTCTCCCCGACACATCTTATTTAAGCAAGCTCTCAGATGGAGAACTAAGAAGCGACGTTGTTAAGTATGGATGATATGAAATTAGGCCTGAACTCTTTTGTACACAAAAAAAAAATAAACCAGTCCTCATCTCTAGTACACACCTATCGAAAAGATTAGCATATCCTGATCTCCTAGCTCTCTTTTCTCTCAGGAGGCTGACACAAAAATTTACAATTTTTATCAGCGCAGCGCACACAATGAGGTTTTAAGGCACATTGCCGACGATTAGAAAATTAAAAATTTAATCCGGAAATAAAACTAAATTAGTGAAGATGATCCGATCCGTTTCCTCGACAACAAAAAGGCTCATTGGGCTTCTCCATCATACTTCTGTTAACAATTTCGCATTCTTGGTCGCCAATGTCCCCCCTGAGAAAGTATATGTCAAGAAAGAGTACCTCACAAACTTCAAACACGGTCATGGAGAATTTGAGGAGGGTGTTTGGGTGACAGCGAAAGCTAAAGCACACAAAGCGCTGCTCTTGGAGACTATGCTCATCCAATATGGCGCTCTCTATGACAAACTTCCACTCAGCGCTTTTACCTGGAGAACTGATATTAAACCTGAAGAACAATTACCTCTCGACTATCTCCAATTATGGGATTGCTTATCCTATGAACTCACTGTCATTGAGAAAGCCTGGTTGAGAGGCCTCCACGTCGATGTATTGATGAAGAATGGCAAGTTTTACAAAGGAGTGTATCTCTTCACAATCGATTTCTGCTCAAGCAACCCGAATACTGTGAATGTCTACGAGAGTGAGCAGCCCTCCGAGCATAAGTCTCTAAACATCATCAAACTCGAGAATGGGCAATTTTGTGGTCAACCCAATAATAGAATATTGTGGAGACAGGCTTCTCTCATTCCAGAAAATCGTCTGAAACCATATTTCAAGGCTTGCCAAGTCGATTATTCTGCAGAAGGCGCCAAATTCGATGTTGCTGATAGTGATGATTTCATGTATCTCACTAAAGAAGAGAGAGAAAAAGATGAAAAGAAAGAAAACGAAGTCAAGGACCAACAAGAGATTGCCAAAAAATAATGTAAGAAGATTGCTGGTTCTTTCCTCGTTGATAACAATATATTGCCTTATAATCTTGCTATATCTAAATATATTACGGAAAATAGAGCCTAAGCATTATTTTCTTCTCAATTTAAAATATATTTATGTGAGGAAAAGTGGTCATATTTGAAAAACTTTTGTAGTACCAGCATCGTTGCATCTATGAAAGAATTCTAAAAATTCACATGTTTTTGCATCTATAGTTAGCGACTGTCCATTCTGATTACCTGTTGAGGCTCAAATGTGCAACTAACTGAAGAGGTCAGCACCGCAGATTAGTGAGTGTTTTCAAATCAGTTAATCACGAGTTTCTGCTTAACGCGCTTGTAACGAAATTATGGAATGGTTTGCTTTTCTCGCTATTGAGTTAGGAATCCAGAAATATTTGTTTTCTTTCGAGTCTCTCATTGTAACTGCTTGCATTTGTGCTATGATAAGAAGTTTCTTCTTGGTCCAAGCCGCTAAATCCCAATACAAATCAAGCTATATATTTTTAAAAAGTCCTTTCACATTTAAAGTCAAGAATATTGAAGGTATATATGTTCAAGTTCTTTTCCTTTTTTTTGGTCTCAGTAGCATTCTTCAAAGAATTTCATGAGTGGTTCAAAGTTTTCATTCTCCAAACTATATACATCATCAACTATCTCAATTGTTTCCTAGTCAGCGTACAATACCTCTCGAACAACTACAATAGAACGTTTGAAGATGAAGTCGATCATGAGCTTTAGCATTCCAAAGGTATGACCTAAATAGTTCAAATAAATCCCCATGACATAATGTCTCAGCAACTAGGTTAGTGACCGACTCCCGATCAGAGAAAGCGATGGGTTAAGTTGAGAATTCTCAGAATGGGTTAATTCATGAAATTCGTAGCAGAACTCTTTATTTTTCATTTTTTTCATTGTTTTGGAAACAAAGTTTTAGGAGGTTCGGAAAGAAGTGGGAAATTACCGTTTACAATTTTCGTTAAATTTTTGGCAAAGGACGCTTCAAGCAATCCCAAGCGTTCTTGAGAAAGCATGAGACACCCATGGTGTGTTACAGATGCAGGAAGTCCTTTGATAAATCGACGCCTCACTACCTTTGATTTGTTATTAGTTTATAAAGAGCGAGCTCATTTAAAATTTTAGTCTTATTGTCATTCTCGATCTCTATCGTTGAATTCAAACAATACCTACAGCCTTAGATTTATGAAAACATCTTATGAAATCTTCCCAAACCTTCGATACGGACATAAATAAAATAATTGTGCAGTTACAAACGAGAGTCTCACTAATATTCATGAGAATATCCTTCTTAATTAACGATCAGGGACTTTTTAAGACGAATTCAAATGAATGTTAAGCCATCTCAGAGAGGCATCTCTCTTATCTTATTAACCACCTATCGTTCCCAAATTACATTCACAATTGTCCTTGTTGGTCGCTTAGAATGAATCACTCCGTAACTATCTCCATTTTATTTTTATCCTGATCAAAAGTAATGTTGCAAAAAGAGGTTTGCATTGAAATCTCCTAACAAACAAAATTAGGACTTTTACTAGTGGTTTCTCTTTCAATTCGAAATAAATGATTAAAAAAAAAGGTTTTCTATCCCCGATAACGAATAATCGGTAGCTTTTAACGCATTTAAAGGGTTAAATTAAATCAGAATAAATCAACATGACTCAAGAAACAAAGCAACAGCCCAGACAAGGGCTCGGAAAAAGCCAGAAAAGTCAACCAAGCCAGAAGAGCCCAATCAGTGAGATAACTGGTATATTTTATTAGCTACAATTACAAATTCATGTCGCGATTTCAAAGTGGCAGATTTCCAACCAGAAACAAGACGATGGTTCATCCTGTTAGGAGTTTCCCTTTTCAGGTCAGATAATGACGCTATGTCTCACTCCAATATTGTAATAGCTTTTCAAATGCTATGCCGTCAGCGACGGTATCATTAGTAATGGCTGAGACGGAAGAATATCATAATATTGGGAGCGAGGCAGCTCTCCAGTTCATTAATGTGTTCGCGTACTCCTATTTACTTTTTGGCTATGTGGTATGAAAATCACAGGTTTATGTGGTTCTCATTAGGTTTCTTTTTAGTTCTCAAATTTTTTGGTTGAATACTTCGCGCCATGTATGATGATAACAACAACATTTAATACGGCTGGTGGTATTATGAGATGGCTAGCAGGGAGCAACTACAAATGGTCGCTGATTGGTCAGTGCTTGGCTGCATTTGCTAAATGCGGCTATTTACAGGCTCCAGCAGGTAAGACTTCAAAGATTCTCCAGATATGATATTAACAACCGTATGTTGCTTAAAGTGGTTGCTGAGCGATGGTTTGGGACGAATGAACGATTTTGGGTGATAATAATTGCAACATACAGCGCGTATTTGGGTTGGGCTTTTGGAAAAGTGATTCCTTGCTACTACATGGCTGCTTATCCGATTGAAGTAAACACAGCTGGCAAATTACCCACTAACTTGACATTTATAGGAAGCATTTCCGAAGCTTTACTTCCTGCAGATGATTATCATGGCACTTCCTACGATAGTATTTGCATTCTCGATTCGGAATCACCCGAAAATCCCACCAACTGCTGGAGCGGTAGCAATGATTTACGATGCGATCTGTTTAATTTGTTTTTTTCTCTTTCTAGCTTGTCAAAACTGAGGAAAAATCAAAGAACCTGTGGGAAACAACTCGACTCTTGATTGCTGACCGCAACTATGTTCTTAACACGCTTTGCATCGGATTTTGTAAGCTTCATCGTTTTAACTCTCATCTTAATAAATCTATAGTCCTCGGCCTTTCATATACAGTTTCATCAGTTACATCTTATATCTACGGAGCCAAGAATTATTCAAACGTAAAGATAATTGACTTCTTTATGTGATTAACCCCCACAAATCTGAAATAGATACAATTTGCGTATATCGGACTCGCATACTTATGTATTGGAATGCTTGGAGCATTAGTTGGAACACTCTACCTCAAAGTAAAGAAATCCACAAATTTTGATGCTCTCTTAAGAGTTTTGTTTACTCTTGGCATCATCGGATTGGTAGCAAACTAACATTCCGTTTTCAAAATACATTAATTGTTGTTAAATCAGATTGGATTGGCAATAGCAGGTCCAGAGGCACCTTTTTGGCTCGTGATACTCTTGACGGTGCTTGTAGGTACTGCTTCATTGAATTAGACGGCAAGGAGACTAATTTTTCATACCAAAGGTTTCGGATACATTACATTCACTCCATTTGGAATTGAATCTTTGATTCAAGTAAGCTTCCCATTGAATGAAAGTATAGCCGTTGGACATGCTTTTATGCTGGCTCAAATATTCCACATCATCATGAACCAGTTTGCAATTTCGAGCAGTAAATAAGAATTTCGGCCATAATAAATTTGTTACTCTCTTAAAATAGTTATTGGAAATCAAGGATTTTGGTTTTTGACGGTGTGCGCACTGCCCGCGACGATATATGTTCTTTTCTGGTATAAAACAGAGTTCAAGAGGACAAAACTAGAACATGAAAAACAAGAGGAATTGATCGAGAGAGAGCAATTACTCTTGCAGTCCCAAGAAATAATTAACCCAATCGATGATTAGCAAGAGTTTCTTTCTGAGTATACAGTGAAATGTACACGCCCATTAGAGTCTCGATAGTTCTTTACATAAAATCGATTGATATTGCTATGATAGTTCTCTAGTATTATTTTAAAGGAAAATATACTCTTGCCGAAAACCTTAATTGGGACCCAGTCTTCTACCAGATATTCCAGTGAAATGACCCTCGATAAATATATATTATTCAAGGTCAAGAAATTTTGAGAGTGGAAAGTCTATTGAACAGATATTATACGGTTAAATCTTAATGAAATTTTTGTTTGTTTAAGAAAATATGAATTTCTCAGTTGTTTTTTTCTCATTTTTGATTCACTTTTGAATAGAGATGTCACCTGCATGATGAGAATTTAAAAATATCTATAAAGAAAAGACGTAAAATAAAATAATGGCAAGCAAAAATATGGTCCAATTGTCCGGCAGCACAGTTACCAGTTCAAAATGCAGGCTTATATGTTTATTTGACTGGAATTTATAAATGTAGAAGTCTCTTCACTTGAAAGTGAGATTTTTGTGTGAGAGTGAGGAAGAAAAAAAAAAGATAAGGAAGTATTACAGCGGAATTAAGATCGAATCAGAGACCATTTAGTGTGTTGGATTAATTTGTAGGGGATTTTCAGCACACAAAAAAAAAAGATAAACAGATAGCGCCACCATCAATAAAAATTTGAACGATTGGTTGATTTCGTCCTGATTAGGAACTCTTTTAATATGAAAGGGGACAGTGCCGGCTTCATCTTTATTAGAGAATTTCATTTTCCAGAAGCTCGAGCCAGGATATGAGCAGAAATAGAAATGAATGCTTCGTGTCCATCAACTTTCAAGCTTGAGTTTGTTCGAGTGTTCGACGTGTCAATAGAAAATGTACGCTCCACAAAGATTATTTAGAGCTGGGCGGTAGCTTTGAGGAGAGGTTTAAAAAATTTAGCGGCACTGGTTTCGGGCTTTGGGGCTAATAACTCTAGCTCGATTAAATTTTGTAGTAATTAAATGGATAATAACCACAGAAAAATGGCTTTTAATGGATAATAATGAGAATTTTCTGGTGATGATGATGTTTCAATGGCTATCATTTCGAAGTCAGCTCATTAGAGTGAGTTCGCGACCTCTCTTATAGCAAACAAAAAACATTATTTAGACTCTGGATTTCCTAATACTGGATATCAGCAAGCACAAATACCTTATAATATCTTCCTCGACAAAAAGAAAAAAAGAGAATGCTTTAAAAAGTAAAATACTGTGAAGGTAACAATAGTATTTGCATCATTAGACATTCTTAATACTTTCAATTTAATAGGTTTGGAACTGAGATTTTTGCTAATTGAAGCAAAAGAAGGTTCTAATAGTATAGTAATAATTCTCAATACAGTGTGTATTATGAATCTTGGTGAGACTCATTTATATATATAAGGGATTACTTTTTAATTAGAATTGATTCTGATGGAAATAGAAGAAAAGGAAACGTCAAAGAAGAGCAAGTTTGATCCTATTCCAAACCTTTGAAAAGTAGATCTCAGTCGTAGAAAAGAAACTCTGAATAAAGAGATTTAAGAGGCCAAAATCCCACAGGACAATTTATGAGAAGTATCGAGAAATAGAAAATGCCAGCAGTAATTAGCAATCGCGAGAACCTAAGAAAATGACTTCTGAAAACGTAGCCCTATGTCAACAGCGCAACTACACCACACTCATAGTGAAGAAGGATGTGTTTCATGCATTTCAACGTCGGATCCCGGATCATGCGGACCCTCGCCATCTTGAATTTGATTGAGTCCACGTAGGCTAAACTCGAAGGCTAGTTAAAGAGAGGCTACCAATGTGAAGAGGTTTTGTAAATTTCTATGCCTAAATGAATCAAAACTGTGGCGACGCAGAAATCGATCATTAGGCTATTAAGGAGAATAAAGATTAATAAGATTAATCTCGGAGTATCGTATCATAATCCCTCGATAAAATGTTGGCGTGAAGATTCATGAAATGTACTGTAATTTAAATACGTGTGAATTCGAAATGAGTTTTTTGTTCAAGCAAATAAATTTGTTGTAAATAAGATTAATTGCCTCGAAAATGAAAATACTGTTGCCCTTACTCCTATTTTGGCTGACTTCAATTACCACTACCAAGGATCTTATCGTGGATGCGGATCTTACGAGTGTGGTAGGTGATGCCTATCCTTCATTAGCAGAAGCAATCAGTTCGCTCATCGGAACCGATGGCTCCTTAATTGAATCAACGAATACGATATCACTCTTGCCTTCTACTCTCACTGTGAGTCAAACATTTCCAGGAAAAACAATCAAAGGAACTGGAGGGCAATCACTCCTGATCCAATATG
>ENA-UOUE01001128-UOUE01001128.1-compost-metagenome-genome-assembly--contig:-NODE-1128-length-18272-cov-8.271338_pt1 | contig 18272 bp, 18 predicted proteins | sample MGYA00238146_ERZ747223 | MGnify/ENA primary metagenome ERZ747223 (study PRJEB28781, sample SAMN06268865) | compost metagenome | isolation source: single cell | place: USA: California, Emeryville, Joint...
GTTTTGTAGGATTTGAAAATTAACGCTGATTTCACAGCATGAACTCATTCGTTTGAAATTAAGATTGCTGGTAACGTGATTATCGAACTCATAAGATTCTAGTGTTGAAGAGGTTATCTTAACTACCCGATCGCGAGCTAACTAACTAAAAATTTAATTTTTTTGACTTTTTTTTGGGAACATCAACTAAAATTCATGAAAACCATTCGTGTTTTGGAAAGAGAGAGAATTCTTAACATGAAGGGTCATCAAATATTACGGTGCTATTTTCATATTGCTCTCGTTGTCAAGAACATGTAGCAAACTTGATTCGGGTGCTACCTCTTTATTTCAACTGGCATACTAAGGTTGTTCTTCATAAGCGATGAAACTTACCCGATCACAATCCTCATAGAGCTGAACAAATGGGTAGTAATCATATGATTGAACAAACTTAGCATCTAAGTCGAATGTTTTGAACGCCCAGTCCTCAAAATAGAAAGTGACTTTGTTGTCGATCAAATTTGTTTTAACTTTGATCACTAGGCCACTCTTTCCAGATGGCATTTTGATGTCTTGATAGCTACCTTTTAAATGAAGTCTGCCATTGAGACCATAGCAAATGCATCCATCTGAACTATGCACATTTGATTTGTGAAATTTCAATGAGGTTGGTAATATCCCAATTTTAATGTTTGAATATAGAGTATTGTCGACACGAACGGAGAAGGTAGTCACCTTTTGTTTGGGAAGAGGATCCTTTGCCACTATCGGCAATTGACCACTAGTATAACGACCTTGCTTATTTAGTATTGCAGTTCTTTTCGAATTTAAGAGAGCAAAGTATTCTCCACTTCCTGAAGAAGGATCAAACTCGATTGGAATATCAACTTTAGTCCTTTCTTCAAGATATTTCATAATTTTTGCTTGTTCAGCAATCATTTTTTCGAGACTAGTAATAATCTTTCCTTGTTCAGATATAGTTTGCTCTTGTTCGAGAACCTTTCTCGTAAATTTCTCAACCATAAGTGCAATTCTGGCATTTTGGTCGAGTTTTTGTTCTTCAAGCTTGAGATCGAACGCTCGATCCAATCTCAGCGCACCAACCAAAATATCAAGTTTGTAAGTTATTTTGCCAGCATTATCAATCCAAATTGCTGTTGAAGGACTCTTCTTTTCCATAGCATCGATAAGCCCTTGGTATAATTCACCAATATCCTTGAATAGGCTCCCTGTCAAGGCTGGCACGTGCTCATTGGTTAGTGTTTTTTTAAATAGCCTTGCATCGATATTGTGTTCTGCTTGAATGCTAAGTTCAGAGTCTCCAAGTTTTATTACGACCTGAAAATCTCCAAGAGTCCCTTCAACGAGGCCAGCAGAGCCTGCGGTTATCTTTTCTTCCATTATTTCCAAAAGCAGAATTATTTTATTTTAGCAGCACTCTGCTGCCTAACTATAGAAAAATTAGTACTTCTTATCCGTTTCAACTTGAGTTCACTAGAGATTTAATTTATTCGAGACAATTCTTCACAATCCCTTCAAATCTAACGCCTAAGTGTTAGGATCGAAGTAAAACAATGGAAATTCAAGATTTAATAGTTGTGCTCTTGAAGGGCTAGAACTGATTAGAACGTTTAACTCATCTAAGAGCTATAATTTGTTTCTTTACTAGTATTAGTTAGATAATCTTTGCTACTTCAAACCGTCCGAGATCTTGTTATATTTACAAATCGAGCATTTCTCGATACCACCAATTCTTCTTTTCAATTGGGGTCTAATCAACTTTCTAACGTCGTAAGAATATTCTTTATCATATTATTTATGTTAATACATTTGATATGCTTATTACCAAAATAGATCAGGTTGTCCAAGAAAGTTAAATACAGACAAGAACACATAAGAAAGAATAAATAGATACATGATTTTAGCTCACATAGATAATCTCAAATAGAAAAAAATCGATCTACAAAAAAAATTATGAATGAATTGATTACATCCAAAACTTTTGCTTTGAAAAAATAAATGCTATTTTTATTACAATCATACATTTTCTAAAACTAATCATTAGCCATTAATGGAAGTTCTTCATTCTTTGATCGAACTCTTCCACATCGATTGAGCTATCAGATTCATTTAATTTTTCTTTATTAATTTTGGCTAACGCTGCCATCGCCGTCGTCTTTGTTTTATCTATTACATTAGTTTTTTAATACCTCGCTATTATATGATTCTACCTCTTGTTCCAAAAATTTGAGAGAGATCATTCCCACTGCTCATGAACGTACTCTTCTTAATCTGAGGACTCTGCAAAATACTGCTCTTTGTCGAAGCAACCAACGAAGACTTCATCGAAGCTAACTCGTCCTCAAGTTTACTCATCTGATCTTTCTTTCCTCTGAGACTAACAGATCCCGGGTTCGCATTTGGAATGACTTAACATAAGGAAAGTGACCCATAAATATAAATATCTCCAGACATGACATTTACCAATAGACAGTGGATTGATGAACTTCTTTGAATGCGGCGAAGATTTCGCAATCATATTCAAGCTTTTATTTGCAGTCGCTATGCTACTGATAATCGGACTATGTGGAGCCTGTAGAACTAAATGACTCGAACTTTTTCTTTTTAGCTAAGAAATTAATCAATAACAGGAATATAAGAGTATCATACGTTTATCGAACTCGCAGCATTTGAGGTCTGAGATCCCTCGAAGGCCTTATCGAAAGAGAACGTGCGCTCTCTTTCATGTTTTTTGCTTGAATTGATTCGCTTCACGACTTCTGGAGGGGCTATCATCAATAGTTATTTGAAGCATCTTGATCAGAAAAAATACTCTTTAAAGGAGATATTGACTCTTCTGGACTGTTGTGACCGCGAAAAGAGTATTTCATGCTGCTCGCGTGAGTTTGAGCACTCATAGCTCTCCGTAAAGCTTTCGCAAGATCTTTTTCTAACTGCTTGATTCGAGTCTTTTGATGGTTATCTGTAACCTTTAAAGTGTCAATTTCCTACGAGCGAATGCGTAAGCTTAAGAGGATATAAAGTTGGGTTACTTGATTCAGCTGCTCAATTAGCTTGTTATGATGAGAAATAAAACCCTTTGACATCATCAATCCCGTAATATCTTCTTCATTGACACTTATCTTCCCACGCTTATTGTCTGGCACAGTCGTTTGCATCTTATTACCACATTCAGCGCATTTGCTAGATTGTAATTGCAATTTCATATTTTCAATTTCTTTGTTCAGATTCTGGATTATCTCTTTGAATCTCTTTATTTCTTTCGCATGCTCGCTTTTGAGGTCTTCAATCTGTTGCTCCACCTTCATCATGGCAAAACAATCAGTTTGTATACCGCCAATTAATCAATCAATTAAAGCTTACCTCAAGCTTAGACTTCAGAAGCAGATCAAACTCCAAAGCTCCAGGTATTTTGCCTTTCATCGTCAACTATGTAATTAAAAGATTTACCATCCTACTCTTAGCATTCAGTATACCCTCGTGAGAACATCTTCCAGCTTACGACATTTGTCTTTCAGCATTTCATTTTCAGTGTAAAGGTTGTGAGTCTGTAGATCTTCCATAAATTCTCGATGAGCAGGACTATTGTCCGGGTTATATGCATGCGTAAATTTATTAACTCCATTATGAGCAGCAATCTTGAGCTCCTCGATCTTCATCCTCATTCTTTTGATTGTTGTTTTCATTTCTTGAGGATCAAAATTATCCTGAACACAAACAACATGGTTTAATTAATGGGAGCTTCTGAAAATCAGTACCTCTAAGTTCAACGGGAGCGGATAGGAGGTTTTTTGGGAATCGATAACATGTGTGAGGATCATATAGCGCTTGCTGCTCTCTGGACTCATATCTGGCGGACGAAATTTGCTGGTTGTTTTGGTTGCTTTATTCGCATTTAGTTCTTGGAGGTCATTTAGCCTATAGTTTGTTGTAGCTGACCAATAGAGAAAAAGACCTTACGAGAGAACGTCGAGGAAAACGTAATTGCTCTCTTCATGAAAGGCAGAAACTACCATTTTCACAAAAATATCAAACCGTCTGAAGCTGCCGGCTTCGGTAGTGATAGATTCGATCTGGTCGCTTGTAAAGGTGTTCTTCCATACAAATCCTGTTATTTTTTCCTCAGCTTGCACGCTTAGCGATTCATCAGAGATTTTTATCGAGATAATGTACTCTTGCTAAGCAGAAATAAGTAGAAAGTTGAAAGATGTGTTTGTCGGAAGAGTAGAGAGTACGTCGTGATTTAAACCGGTAGATATTATTTGGGCTAAGAGAGTCATTATGAAGAACCCTAAAGGCTTAAATTACGTAAAATTTTCTAATGATATAAGCTATTCGATTTTATTTAAAATTGGACATATACTAATAACCCGTCTTATTCAGTAAAATACAGTAACTAATTAAATTTTTTTTTCTGTCTGAGTCACAAAAACAAAGATACTGGTCTCCTATTTAAAAAAAAAAAACCTTTCTTGCAGTGAAACCAGTTTCAAGAGAAAATTGTATTGTCAGGACATAGGTATCATGGGTTGTGGCTCTAGTTATATGTGAAACAGGGAAGGTTAATGCCAAAGTCGGGTAGTATGTTTTGAAAATAAAAGTATCTGAAGATTAAGTCGGCTAATTATGGCCTGAAATGCATAATATTGATATTTTTCTCAGGAGAAGTGCTCTATGTTGAAGACACCATATGATAATGAGAACGCAGTGCTTCATGTAGATAATTTTCGAAGAAAATGATTTAGTATGGATCAATGGTAAAATATGGACTTTTGGTGTGTGAGTCCAAGAGCAATACTCAGGGCGCGCTCACAGAGGAGTTTATTGGTTGATTGATAACTGGTAGATCACACATTAATTGGCTTAAATGGTCCTTTTTCTCAGAAATACTATAGCGTTTCTGTAATTCGGATTTCATATGAATAACCAAGATCGACTCGTTTTAGATAGCCAATTGTGAATCTATCCCTAATTCAGAAGAAAACAAAGAGCTCTGGTCGGAGTATCAAGGAGATATCTGAGATTATCAGAGTTACCTTCCAAAACGCACCATATGCTGCAATTTTCTATATAAGCAGTTTATTCATAAAATTTAGACCATATAAAGACTCCGGTGATATTACAATTTTTCCTGCAAGCCCCATAACATGGCATGCCGCAACGAGAGAAAAATCAGCTCCAAGGGCTTGCAGATCACTTCTCAGCATTTCTAATGAAAATATTCTCACTAATCAACATAATGAGTCCACAGTTATTATTATAAGCGTCAGTTTGTCCTCAATACTAATAAACTCCCACTTCCAGCCTGAAATAATATACTTTCTCTTCGAGCCACACAGAAATCATAAAAATTTTTGAAATTCGAGATATCTACAACAAAACTTTAGCTCTAGACCTAAGATTCCATGAGCACGCCATGACTAAAGAATCCTCCGGTATTTGAATCAAACCCAGCCAGAGTGCCCAAATTATTCACGAGATAGAAACTCATTTTTCATGCAAAATACCGAGCTTAACTCTCTACTCTCTTTTTAGTTCCAAGCGAAAAACATAAATGAGTAACAATCTAAAAAATGATTCCTCACTGACCAGCAAAAATGAGCCTTTTTGAACTCACCGATTGGCTCTTGAAATCTCGAGCCAATTAATTTGATTCCCAAATCTGGATCGGTTTTTTTAGCGATTAAAGACAACAAACGATTAATTCACATTCTGACAACAAACTCCTTCTTCTTCTGTATACATCGCAATGGTCCAACTGTTCTCTTCTGTCATTCAAATCAACATTCCCACTATAACCTTAGAATCGCTCGTCCTCACCGCCATCCTCATCCTCCTCTCAGTGATAATTCTCCTAATTATCAAATCTAAAAACAACGAATACTCTGTTCTCATCGCTTCAAAGCTCTTCCAGCGACAATCTAACCATAACCTCTCTCGACAGAGAGTTAGCAGCTTCGATAAGATTGAAGCTGCACTCATGGAGTCGATATACCAAGATGAGCGCGGTGAATCTGATGAGGCGGCTGAGTATGAGATCAAAGTCCATGAATTCAATGTGAAATTAAAGGACAAGTACTCACATGTTAAGGAATTTGATCCTTTTGCTGTTTTCGAGGAAATGAAAAAAATGCAAATCCGACCTGACGTGACGACTTTCAACACTCTCATTGATATCTGTTTCAGCCAACAGAGACACGACATCGCGTTCAAACTCTTCGAATGTTTGAAATCGATCGCTTCCGAAGAAATGATCGCATCGAACGAAATCGTTTCGAAGGAAGCAAAAGAAAAGGCCTTGGCGCCGGATATCATCACATACAATACTATTCTCAAAGGCTTGGCAAGACAGATCAACGAGAAGAGACAAACTCATGAAAATAAGGTCATTCTGAACAAGATCTTCAAAACGATGAAGGAAATCCCAAGTTATGATCTCAAAGCAAACGAGATTACTTACAATACCGTCCTTGACGCTTGCGTTAAGCTTCATGATCTTGAACTTGCCTTCGAGTATTTCGATAAGATGAAGAACGAAGGGCTCCAACCCGATAATTTCACGTATTCGACGCTTATCAAGGGTATCAAAAACCAGCACACACCGCATCTTCAATATCGAAGTCCGGTCACAGACACCCAGGAAATCTCTACGGATAAAAGAATCTCGACTGGCAATCATAAATTTATCTCTGCTCCGTTGAAGCAGACCTATAACCTTAATAAGGTGTTCGAGATACTCACCAGTATGAAGCAAGAGTACTATTTCAAGCCTGACGAGGTTCTTTTTAATTGCGTTATTGATGCTTGCGTCAAATTCCGTAATCTTCCCAAAGCGCTTGAGGTGTTCCATGAAATGGAGAATATCGGACTAAAACCATCGGGGAACACTTACAGCGTGCTGATCAAAGGGTTTGGAAATGCGAGACAGTTTGATAATCTCATGAAAATGTTCCATAAGATGCAGCAGGATCAGATAAAGCTCAGCGAGATCACCTATGGCTGCTTGATTGATGCTTGTATGAAATGTAACAGGTTCGATCAAGCTATGGCCTTTTTCAATATGATGAAGCAAGAACCTGAAACGAAGATCAACAACGTCATTTACGGAATTCTGATCAAAGGATTCACATCCAGCAGGAATTTCGATCAAGCATTCGAGGTGTTCAGTTACATGCTGAATAGTCAAGATGCAGCTTTAAGCATAGTGACCTTCAATACCATGCTTGAGTGCGCGATCAAGTGCAATAAATCCTTTAGATTCTTCGAGGTCTACGATATGATTTCGAGTGCGGGAGGGAAAGTTCAGCCAGATTTGATCACTTATAGCACTTATATCAAAGGACTCTGTAAATTTGGGCAGGTGGAGAAAGCTCTAAACATTTACTACCACATCAGACAAAGCAACTTGTTCAAAATGGACGAGGTTCTTTTCAACTCTCTGTTGCATGGACTTCAGAAAGCTCGAGAATTCGAGAAAGCGATCGAGATACACCAAGAGATGATTGAGGCGGGAATTTCTCCCTCACATGTGACTTACAGTATCATGATAAAGGTTTACGCTGATCAATTGAGGATTGATGATGCGCTTGATCTCTTTGACCAAGTGAAGAAAATTTCATTGCCGACAATTATCCTCTACACGTGTATTATTCAATCATGTATAAAATGCAAGAAGCTATCAAAAGTCATCCAATTATACCACGAAATGCGTTCGTATAGAATCAGAGGTAACTATCATTTAGGGTTTTCAAAAGTGGATTAACTCATTAATACATAGGTGATGAAGTATTTTATAATACGTTGATAAGTGGCCTGACGTTTAACCATTTTATCAAAGACGCAATCGATATAGCCTTTGAGACGTTGGATATGGGTATTATCCTAAATGAGGAAGTTTACTCGAATTTGTTGAAGAGCTTAAATAAACTCTCAGCAAAGAAGCAACCGAATCTTTTAATAGATCTTACTCAAGAAGACTATCCTAAAATTGCTGAAAAGTTAACTGCGAGACTCGGAAAACTGGGTATTTATTTGAATGAAAAGTCAAATGAAAAAGGAGGTGCCAATAATCATCGAAGGAGAAAGTCAGACGATCCTTACAATTCACCTAATCTGAAGAATTCTCCAAAATATCGAAACAGTCTTGGAGTGGATGGGAGCCCTGGCCAGATAAACCCGTTCAAAAAGACGATTTTTGGTGGCAAGCCCTAATCGGTGGTTGGATCAAAAACCTTTTACACAAATGAGAATGAATTTGGAAGAAGTTATTTATTTTACCAAAATTTTCAAAAAAAAATGACATTGAAGTCATTATATTATTAAAGAAATAGCATTTCACAATAACAACTTCGTAGACAATCGCCACTACGTAAATTTCATTTGTATACAAGTTTAATCCATTCACTAGAGTTGAGTTATTATTTTTCTAGAATATCGAGTCTTAAATCAAAAACAATCTCAAATCCATTCAAATTTTTTCATATGTTTCATGAAGTATTGTAAAGAATCATGTTACTTAGTATTATTGTTTCCAATCATGTTCTTGAGATAGCAATATCATTACCCAATGAAAATTATATTAAGAACAATAAGACTGCTTATCAAACATGAAAGACAATGTTATTGATAACTAGATTACACTTGAACTGCTGGCTCGAGTGGATTCTATCCAAGAATTTCTATCATAATTAAATAGAAAATCTGACTATTTTCGCTTTTTGTGACTTCTCCAAATGTATTTCTCATGGTCGTCTCGAGATCCCGGTTGAAACGACTGCAAAGTATCACATCGCCATGGCATTATAAAACAGACTTACTTCTCCATATCACACTTATCTTTCCTAATGACTTCTGTTATTAATTCAATACTCTTGAGTGTTAAAATTACGAGATCTCATTCAAATCAAAGATTTTTTTTACGATATTTATTTTCATTCCTTAATTAAAAAACAATAGCTTCTCTTCTTCTACAGACAACATGATAAACGAGTCAATTATCCACCAAATGGATTTCATGGACCTCCAAAAGTCCTTCGCAAGCGTTCCTTACGACGAAGACCTTCGCTTTTCCCTTTGGAATAACCCAGTTCAAAGAGATTTCTCCATCGAAGATAAATACGCCAACTTCAAAGTGATCTTCAATGACAAAGAATACAATTTCATAAAGCCCGTTGTCTGCCAGCTCTGCCGAGCATTTGACACCGCTGCCCAACAAAGCATCGTTCGCAGCTCAATCACAATCACTCAGCCATACGAACCTGAGCTCTTCCATAAAGTCATGCTGCTTTTGGCTGGCAGCCCACTCGTTGAAATCAAAAAGGAAGAGAAATTGAACTTCGCAGAAATAATCTTCCAACTGGAAATTGACACGGAAAACTTCCAAAAGAAACTAATCGAAAACCTCAAAAATACGATGACTTCATCGAATATCCTTCGGACGGCCGAGCTGGCTTTTAAATATGGAAAGAAACCTCTAATGGACGCTGTGCTCGAAGCTCTCAGAGCTAAATATCATTACGAACCTTTGAAAGACTCGACGGAGGTCAACAAACTCTCCCCAGGGATCTTCGAGATTATCATTGACAGCCATAATACTGCAAGACTCGCAGCTAAGAAGAGAGGCGAGCCAGTTTTTGATAGTTTCATGACCGCGTTCCAGGTAAGTAACCTCGTGAACTCATACCTCAAAGTAAACTCAAAACTATTTTTGAGTGATGCTGACAGAGAAGGTTTCAGAGAGAAGCTCATTTCTCAATTGGATTTCGAAGAACCGATTCCGACTTCCAAAGGAGTGAAGAAAGAAGGGGATGGGTACGCCGAGATCGACATGGTGCTGCAAATACTGACTGCAAAACTCGAGAAGGCATCGAAAAGGTTGGATCAGTTAGAAAAGGTCGACATGATGAAGGGCAACGAAATATTCGGCCTAAAACAAAAACTCATCGCTTTGGAAGCGACCTATGAGAAGCTTGAACTCAAAAACGCGGATACGTATATTGAAAGGTTTAAGGCGGTGACGAAAGGACCAACAGGCAGCGGCTGGGTTCACGCGAATAAAGTCGACGCTATTATGTTTAAAGTCAATAAAGACCTTAAACTTGCAGCGATCTCGATTTATCTCCCTCATGCTCCTCCAAAGGGCGGAAATCCTCTTCAGCAGCAGCAACAACAGCAACAAGGTACTGGGATGATTAGTCAAAGTACAATCATGCCGACCCAGAGTACGATTATGCCGAATCAAAACTCAAAATATCTTGGTCAGAGCACTTTGCCGAATCAAAGCACGATATTCCCAACGAACCAGAGCTACTACCCTAATATGCAGCCACAGCAACAGCAGCAAGTAAACCAGAGTATTTACAATCCAAACCAGGGAAATATGTATCCGCAATCAAGTACTTTCGGAACAATGAACCAAGGAGGAAATATGTATCCGAATATGGATAAGAGCAATATGGGATACATGCAGGGACAACAGCAACAGTATCAATCTTATCAAAACGTCAATATGAGCATGAATCCGATTCAAAACGTTGAGCCTACAACCTTGAAAGGTGGATTAAGAATTATTGAAGGCGAGTATCTCGATGGACCTGTGATTATTGAGAAGCAGTTTGAGGTAGCTTACAAGATGGTCCCTGGAAAAGGCGAGCAAACAATGGAAAAGGTGGCATTTGACCATTTTGTGCGCTTGAAAGGGAATCAGTGGTATATTATTACCCAGACGGCGTTTGGACCAGCGAGCTTCTTTGGAGAAGGAGGGTTTGAAGTTGTGTTAAAAGGCGAATATAATTTTACGTTCAGACCTTTGCAAGATTTCCTGAATAATAATGGCACAGATATGCTTAAGGGACAAATTCCGAGATTATATTTCTCGCCATAGTTTATATTTGTCACGAAAGAACTATTTCATTTTAATGACGTTGTGTGTTGAAAATGTATTGTTTCACAAAAGATGAGCAAAAATGATCCCATCCAAAATCTAAATACTTTTGATTCTTACATTCCTGGGTCGATAGCAATTCCAGCAGTATAGTTTAGCTTATCGAGGCAGCTCTTTCTTCATGAAAGCCACTGAATGTTCTGAATTAAGAGCATACTATCCCAGTTATGAATTTGAGGGAGTACTTGTCTGGGAATGAGACATTTTAATTAATAAAAAGAGGCTCGCTATCCTGAAGAGAGAAACATCTTTTACATTTGAGATCAGACTCATAATGTTGATTTTATGTCATTTAATAGCTCATTGCGTTCTGATTGTGGAGCTCTTTTCTTTGTGTTTGGTACTCCGATCTATTGACAGTCAGAACAGTAACTGTTAGTATTTCAAGAAGTATTTTCACAGTCTGGTTGTCTCATTCTAATCTAGCATTGTGCACCTGAAAACACAACTACTAGCTCTATGTTTTACAGCCTCTTCGTAGTTTTCATTAATTCTAGCTGTATCTAACTGAGTTTATAATTTACTTAAAAACACTTAGCTGAGTAGTAAATCTAATTACCAAGTGTAGTGTTTGCATTATATCCGTATCCAATTTCATAATTAATTACGAAACTAAAAATTGCATTTGTTAAGTATTTTATAATCAGCTAATACATTTGTTCAATAACCAGAAAAATTAATAATTCATTTGAATAAAACCATTTGAATTTAAAAGACTGATATCTTTCCTTCTTTCATCGCAAATGGCGAGACACATAGCTTCAACAGTAGTCCAAAAGAACTCCTGGCTAAGTCTCGCCATCGAAACAGTCATAAAATTGTTTTTGAGTTTCCCACCTTTCTCCCTTTTCTGTTGGAAAAGAATGAATTGAGTTTCAAGCGAAAGCTAATGCGTTTGTAGTCCTTGCTCTTCGCATAATTCAGTTCTAGTCCAAGAAATGAGAGCATAATCACAATCGTGGATGAAGGAGATACAGTCTAAAAGATTTTTTTTGGAGTAGAGGTTCGTAAAACGAAAAGTAAGTTTGGTAAGGTCGAGAGCACGGTATTTCTGTGTATGCAACAATTTTATTTTGGTAATTCATTTGTATTTTTAGATCTCCTCGCAAAATGTTGTAATTCATTAAAGGTAGCTGATTCAATTGTATTAATGGTCTAAAGGCTTGGTAAATTAGAGCTAACTCTAAATAAGTTTTGATGTTATTAGATTTAAAGGTTAACATAAGAGATACATAAAAAAATCACCTTAGTTATAGCCAGATATAATTAAGTTTTGAAGTTATTTTACGAATTTTGAAAGACATTGAGGTAATCTAAATTTCTCTTAAGGTTAAAGAGAGTTTTTCAATGATTAATGGCTTTAAGTGAAATATCGACAGGTAAATTTCTGCAGACATCTCACGTGTAAAGTTTGAAAATTTCAAGAGAAAATGCAAATACACGTGCAAACTAGTTACATTGAATTGTTTAAATATCACTCTGAAATGTGAATATTGAAATGGTGCGATCGTTTCGATGCACTTCAAATAGCAAAAGAAAACAATTAAGCTAGCATATCTAAATTATCAACTTTGTATTCTCTTAAATACAGCCGATGCCGTATGACTATGTTGGTTCAATTTTTTCGCTACCTCAATTCCCTTCGATATTTTTTTGAAAATTTTAATAATCAGAACACTTTATCATTTGAAAGCTTATATCACGATATAGAGAGATCTTTTTCTCACCAACCCATACTCAATTAGTATTTGTTATTTTTTGTGAATATTTATCACGAAAGAATATTTGTTATTAATAGATAAAAGCAATTAAGCTTCGACCTCTTCCTCTTCATACTCTTCAACTTCCTCCTCTGCGGCTTCTTCCTCTTCAGCAGCCTCCTCTTCCTCTTCAGCAGCCTCCTCTTCCTCTTCGGCGGCTTCTTCTTCCTCAGCTGCTTCTTCACCAGCCTCTGCCTCTTCGCCTTCAGCACCTCCCTCTTCAGCTTCTTCTTTTTCGCCTTGTTCTTCTTCTCCTTTTTCTTCAACATGGCTCATTTCGTGAGCTGCATTTTCTTTTTCAGCATTTGCCCGATCGATGTAGTTTTGTAATAGTTGTTCCAACGCCTCTTTCATCTTTGCGTTCAGTGAATACATTTTAGCAAAGTTCGCTGCAAGCTTCTTTGCATCATCTCCCTTATGAATACCAATTCTTCCAGTTCTAATCGTGAAGAATGGATTAACTCCGGCAGAAATTTTTACAATTTACTTTCCAGGACCCACATTCACGTCGACGTAGACAAGAACCTCCTCTTTCTGAGGTTTTGGGCGAGTTAATTGAGATGGCGGTCTAAATTCAGCGTTTCTGTTGGCTTCGTACTTTTCTCCCAATGAGACTCTACCAACGACGATATGAATAATTTAAAATGCAAAAACTTACTTGGTCAATGCCTTTTCCCATTCTTCTCTCTTTTCTCGTCCAAGTAACATCCTTTCAACAGAGCTCTGATCAAAATTTGTAAGATCTTCTCTTGAATCTCATTGTGGTTACCTTAAATCCAGAAGGAACACCTTCATAGAAAGATTCATCCCTCAATTTTTCAAGGTCTTCTTCTCGAGTGAAAATCTTTGGTTGGAAGGTAGCACCTTCCATCTCTTTTTCTTCTTGAAGTTCTTTGTGAGCTTCTCTCTTCTCCTCGTCGACTCTTTTCTTATTTACGGCGTACTCGTAAAGGAGGTCGCTCTTTGTTGGGTGAAAAATTTGTAAAAAGCAATGAGCGTTCTTAATTTACTCTTCTAGTAGGCTTCTTCTCAAGGGTGTGATTAAACTGAAGATAGGTAGATTTCGGCTCGCTTTCAGAGGTAGTAGCTGCCTTTCTCGTCGGGACAGCGATTAATTGCGGCTTAAAGGTGCAATCTCTCATTTCCTAAGAAATTAAAAAGCAAGATGTTTCACCTTGAAGTTATGAATGAATAAAATAACCTCTCCAATTCTAAGCGTTTTGTCTGTCTCATGCTTCTTCTTCAAGTACTTATGGTGCTCATAGAGCGCCTCTATTCTGTTCTTTGGCTGTGGGCTTCCCTCATCTCCAGTTTTCACAGTTTTTGTCATGTAGTTCTCATGTTTGTATTGAGCCTTGAAAGAGATTAGTCAAAACAAATGTAATAATTGAGAGATTACATCGAGTTTAACAGAGCGTGAGTTCAATGTTGGTTTATATGGATATCCATTTTGGGTCTGAGGCTTTTTGGACTCATATTCAGCATAGAGATTCATGAACTTGGTTTTATTAATGAAAAGCTTTCTGAATTCAGTCAGTAGCTTTTCCATTGACCATAACCCATGCTTGGTTTTATGGTCTTCATAAGTAGTCTTTTCACTACCAGCGTTTTCTGCTTCGTATTCAAGAGTCTTATTGAACAGCTCTTCCAAAAATTTCGCTGATTTGGAAGTCGTCGCCTTTGATTCCAATAGGACCATCAAGAAATCAAAAGTAAGATCTGAAGACACGCTTTCTTCTCTGCCAAAAGGCAAACTAAGCATTTTCCAAATATTTTCATGGAACTGTATCTATCAATGTAAATAATCATTAGCCAAATGAAATTTCAAAGCGTTATTTACTTCATTTGAAAGAACTTCAGGCTTAGCGTTGAGTTTATTGATGGTTAGAGTTGATTGGTTGTGTCTGCTGGACTTATTAAATCCAATGCTCTGAAATACGCCGAGGTTGTGGAAGATGGCACCTAAATTTTCGAATTTGAGAGTGCCTTCGGCGCCGACGTCTTCAGCTTCAGTCACAACAGCTTTCACCATCTTTTGGAGTCTCTCGATGACGATTTTATGGGATTTCATACCCGTGGTGGAGGTATTAGATGTCTTCGAAATATAGTTTTGGACCTATACATCGTGTTAGTTGAGTCTCGCATGAAGAAAGCGAAGAGGTATACGATTTTTTGAGTTTCGGCTTCTTTTCGTTTGCGATCAAATGCGTCTTGGTAAAGATGATTGGACACAGGAGCATTAACCGAATTTCTTTTCGAGAGTTTGGCTGAATTTTTATTGATCTTGGGAGCAAAGGTACTATTAAGCCATGGATGACATAAATATCTCCAAAACATCATGAAAGGTTACCACTCGTCGTGCTCTTGTTGAAGGAACGGATTCATGTCATATAATTGCTCGTAAAGCGATTTCTTAGGCGAAAGATGCAGACTGCTTCTCAGCTCGCTATCGAACCTATGAGGATTAGAGCAGGTCTGAGGGCAGGCGTACCTTAATCCCTGAGACTTTTGCATTGAGTCTTGAGTATCAAGTTTTTGAACAGCGAGTCTGGAATGCTCGTCCTCTGATAAAATTATGAAATGAGAACGATAAGATATCATTGGTTACCTCCGTTTTGCTTCACGTGGATGTTGATAGCTGCTTTACCATGAGGCTATGCAAAAAATTAGTTAATTACAGGCTTATTCGTAGGATGTACTGTTTGATTGCTTGGAGACGTGATTTCGACTTCTATCCCTACTGTTTGGAAGCGATTACTCAGAGAATAAATGAGAAAAAAAGTCAACCTGTGCTTGAAACTATTTCAGTCATCTGTGATGTGGGGTGATATCTTTCGAGTTTTAAAATTCTATATTTAAAATAATCAAGTTTGGCAGCTTTTTTAATATACTGAGAGTTTTGCATATAATTAAAATTAAAAAGCCTGTTTCTGAAGGCTTGAGTCTGTTAAAGCTAGCGCTTCTCATATTTGAGCTATTTCGAAAAAATTCGCTGTTCGTGAGCGGAGCACTTCAATGGTAATAAGGCAATCCAGTTTGAAGTTCTGTCTAGAATGTTTCACAGAATCTAGCACAGAAATTATGAAATTTTTTTGCAGGAATTGTTCAGAAATATTTAGATGGATAGAGCCATTTGATTTCATTGTTTTTCAAATAGATCTATTTTTCATTGAGCAAGAAGTAGACAGATATATCAGAGAGTTTTTAAGTGAATTTTAAAATATAAAAGCTTTAATGATTTAACCGATAGGGTTTTTGTTGTGATTAACCTTCTCCGATGTGATTATTTTCTACCAAGGTCAAAAGTATAGACAGTTTCCTTTTCTGTTATTAATCTTTCAACTGCCTGTGTATTCGCATTGAAAATGCCATTGTGAACATCGAATGCTTGGAATGGCACATCTTCAAAATAGGATGATTTTTTTTTTTTAAATGAGAGCTGTTGCCACTTTGATCACAGTGCCAATCAACCCAAGTATAAAATCCACTCCAGAGTTGCTGTGCTTATTCCAAATGGACCCTTTCCCAGTGAAATGATGAGAAATACACCACTGTTTATGTGCGAAACTGCAGGCTAATCTTTTAATGACCTTGGATATATTCCAACGACAAACTTTATGTTAGTCTGGTTAATCTGCAATTCGAACTGAGAAGGAAGTTATTTTCGATTTAGAGAGAGGATCTCTTGCTCAGGTGGCTATATATTTGAAATTATAGTTTTTCATCAGTCAGATTCGATCGGAGCTTCTCACGCTTTAGTTCCTTTCTCATCCAATCAAGATGTCAAATTGTATAACAAGTTTCTTTTTTCAGAAAATTGGAGTACAAAGGATTCTTTTCGTCAATTGCATTAGGTGACATCGATACAATTCGGAGGGAGCTTTAAATAAGTGGTTGCTTGTGACTAGAACTTTTTCGTTTGTTAATGATGCATGAAGTGGTCTGACATTGACGTAATTTTGAGTTCAGTGGAAAGTTCTTTGTCTTCGATTTTTGTGAAATTCGCTAATATTTCGTGCAATACGATATTTTTATTTTATCAAGTTTCTGTTTTATAATAAGTAATCGGCAACTCTCGAATATGATCTTGCGTTGCTTCAGCAGCATTGATTCTCTTGCTGTAATTCTAAAGAACAGACAATATTATTTTGAGATTAATGCCTAATTTAATATTTTTGAGGATCTGAGCTCTTTTAATGCTACATTTTGTGTAGAATCTTCTTTGCAGCTGAGTTTCTTCAGTCAGAGATAGCGCTAATCGTAATTTGGAAAATTACATCGCTTTGAGCCCATTGTAGAAACTTAGATCAGCAAACCAATTGCAACTTCGAATTGATCCTAATGCTCTTTCGAAATCACAGGTGAGAAACTTTTTTGCAAACAAAATTATTAAGGAGTGATCCTGAGAGCTAAGAAATTTATAAGCTCCAGGCGACATGATTATTCGAGATTAATTATCAGCACTAAATCCAAATCTATTTTCGAATCTTTTTATCATTTGAGAAAGGTTCTTTATTGATTTTGATAATCAAATAAAATTTATTTAGCATCTCTGCTCTGCTCTCAAAAATTTGGAAAAGTCATGCTGCACAATCCAGATAAGCAAGAGGACGTAGTCGCTGAAGAATCGAAACAAATTAAAGAGCCTGGAACACAAGTTTCATCTCAACCAAAGATTGAAGAGGAGAAACAAGCCCCGGGCGAAAGAGAGCAAGCCACATCTCCTCAAAGGAATATTATTACTACTGGTAACTCATTTTCAAGGCTAAGCAAGCTCATTTACCAAAATTATCTAACCTGCGGTAGAAGAGACAGCCACGGGCTCTCCAACTTTACTTGCTTGGTGTTCTTTTGGAACTAACAAGATCGACATTGTTGACTTCAACACGAAGGAAAGTTATGCAAGTTTTGACGGAGTTAAAATTAGTGACTTTGGTAAAACATAGTTTTTCCAGTTATTTTGAGGCTGATATGCGGATATTGTTTTCAGACGATGATAGTTGGACACATGTGAAGGAGATACCAAACACAAAATTACTTGTATCTCTGCATCATAACTGGGAAAAGCCAGCCAATATGGCGGTATTTGACATATCAAAAAAAGATCAAATCAAGGAAATTTATTCTCTTGGTGAAGTTTCAGGAAGATGTATAATTTATTTTTTACCTTCCTCTTTTGAATAACCGCATTTTCTCTTAAGGCACTGAGTTTGGAGATATAACATATAACTCACGTAGAGGCATCCTCGGTGCAATCCCACTTGACAAAACAATTTCTTACCACCTATTTAACGTTGATTCTAATGCCTCCAAGACTAAAGATATTGTCAAGCTTATCCGCAAGTCGAAATGGCACTCCCAACGGAGTAATCATCGTTCGTATTCGATACGTCGAATTTATTATACTCTTTAGAGGAAGTCATCACCGCGTTTGATTTCAATCCGACTGGAGAACATGTGGCTATTCTTGACATGGCAGGCGTGTGCCTAATATCTGATGTGACCACAGCCAATTACACATTTCATAAGGAAATGGAAGGGGACCCAGGTAAATTTGATTCCTCAGA
>ENA-UOUE01001129-UOUE01001129.1-compost-metagenome-genome-assembly--contig:-NODE-1129-length-18263-cov-14.204828_pt1 | contig 18263 bp, 19 predicted proteins | sample MGYA00238146_ERZ747223 | MGnify/ENA primary metagenome ERZ747223 (study PRJEB28781, sample SAMN06268865) | compost metagenome | isolation source: single cell | place: USA: California, Emeryville, Joint...
TTCTATTTACCTCTCTGGGTCTGTCAAATCAGCTTGCATATGTCTTTGAGTTCGGAAGACTATTTAGATTAATTTCTCACCAAACTTCTCGAGAGCAAACGTTAGAGCTTTTACATTAAAGTAAAACAGTAAATTGATTTTAAAGATGACCAATATTAATCACCTTTTAAACTTAATAATTATTGACTCGAATTTAGCACATGGACTCTTCACAACCGGATATCGGACGCAAAAGCAGCATATTCTCACCTGCAATGAGACGTCCTCTACACCTCATGATCCCTACTGCCACAGAGCCTTCAGACACATTTATAACAGGCATTGCTGCAACTACAACAGGGAATGGTGGCATGAATATTGCTCCCGACAGCAATTTAACCTCCAAAGACTCAAAAAGGCCTCACAAACTCGAGAAGCTGAGTCTGATGGAAGCCGTGCAGAACCACCCTGTCTTCGGATTTGAGATTGATTTGGATTCTCCAGTCACGCAGAAAGCAATCAATAAACTCCATTTAAAACCTGACGATCTGAGAATAAAGTAAACAGAATAGAGTCTTTTCAATATATTTACTGTTTTCCTAAGAGAAGTGAATGACTTTATAAAGGAAAAAGGCAATGAGCAACTGGCGAAAATGACATATGTCCACCATCTCAATAGGCTTAATCGTAAAACTATCAAGATCCTACTTGCTTATAAAAGTGTATTTGATTGCATCATAGGTATTTTCACCGATATTGAGCAACTGAGAGAGAAAATGTTGAAAGATTCTGACAAATATCGTTTTGAAAACACAGAAAATTCAAAGCACAACACTTCAGTGAGGACATTGGCAAGACGATCTTCGCTACTAGGAACAATCGGAAACTTCAATCTGCAAGAAAGGAGACAAAAAATCCTTGAGCAACAAGCGAAGCAGCGAAGGCAATATACTGTATGCAATTTATTGAATTTGTTGAATTAACAGCCGGAATTGACATTGCATAGGAAGCAGGACTAGAGGTTTTGAAAAAACTGTTGGAAAAGCAAGAAAAGCAAAAGGCGATCCAACTGAAACAAGAGAATATTCAGATGTTCGAAGAAATTAGAGAGAATGAAAGAGTATTTATTGAATCATTGCTATCGTTCAAACGATTCTTATGGGTATGATTTTAGAAAAAAGAGATAGAAAAGAAGAAAAAGCGGTTTTCTGACATTCAGGAAAAAGTGAAAAATAAGCAAAAGGAGTATGAAAGGAAGCTCATGAGCAAGAGTATGGAGCTAGAAAAGCACAACAAGGATTTGTATGATAAAATGATTTCACATAATGTCACATTTTGCTGTCAATTAGTGTCAAATTGTGGATCCAAAAAGAGAATGAGAGAAGAAAGGAGGCTGAGGCAAAAGAAAAAATCCAACAAATGAAGCGCAGAGCGTTCCACCACAAGCAGGAGATAATGGAAAAAGTAAGCTGGGCTTGAAGCAAGGAAATCTAATTAATTTCTCCAATTCATAGATTGAGATGTCAAAAAGCATGCAGCTTATGCAGACCATCACAGATCGAGGTAATTTTAGCGAGAAAGACTGTTGATAATAACGTGCACATAGAAAACAAGGCGCAAGAGCTTTTCCGTGAATTCAAAGCCGAAAGATCAAATAGCATCAAACAAAGAGAACAGGAATACCAAAGGAAAGTCGCTGAAGCGAGGGTCAGACGGCATCAGTCCCACGACGACATCCTCCACAAGGTTTTAGAAAAACTGGACTATGAAAAAACTCATATGGTAATCAATCTCCTTTCATTAGTTCGTCCTTATTAATCGATTCAATTAGGAAAATCTCCAAGCTCGAAATAAACTTGAAGAAGAAAATCGAAAGAAGGAGAGAGTTAACCATAGTCTGAAAATCGAAAATAATCGAAAAACTGCGACAAAAAAAATAACGTAATTATTATTGGTTGTTGTCAATGCGTTTTACATGTTGTAGTGACTGGAGGAAGAGTATTGAAGCCCTCAGTCTTCAGAAACTTTCGCGTGCTGAAGATATCAAAGTAAACACTTTCTCCTTCCTTTTTAATAACCATTATCTTCTTTCTCAGGAGAAACGATTCGAAGCGAGTTATGAGCTATCGTTGTACAATGATTCGAGAATATCGAGGACATTGGAAAATTTTGCGAGGATCAGCGATTTGCATGTATATATTTCAATCTCAATTTTAGAAAAGAGTAATTTCTTTAACTTGTACCTAGTTCAATCGAGGAAACGTGATCCTTAGTCGTCATAAGCAAATTCAAGAAAGAATCGGACAGTATCAGAGCGAAAAGGAGTCTCTCAATGACGAATTAAGGTTTACTTTGTTATCATGACAATCTTGACTAATAGTTTTCGTTTTCAAAGACACCTCATTGTGAATACAAACACAGCAAAGAACAAGTTCTACAAGACTTTGAGTGCTATTACCAAGGCTCCGAATTTATCTCAAAAAACCAAGTATTACGATACTATCAGATTAGTTGCTAAAATGTTATTACAGCGATTTTATTGCAAATGCTCCTTGGAATGATGACACGCAGCCAACATTTCATTTTTCAAGTCATCATGCTTCACCAAAGAACTCAAGTTTCGCTAATACTCGAGATATATTTCAATAAAAAGGTATATTAAACTTATTTGTGCATGAACTGAGGTGAAACTATGTAATGATGTTTATGATCAAATTATTAAAGTACATTTATTGGATTGATGTATAGACTTTTACAATTCTTATCGTAACGGAGCTAGAATTCAATCGTTAAAGTGAGAAGATATCTAGACGGTGTTTTGGTGTGATAACATGAGAGTATGAAATTCTCTCCTTACCTCATTTCTATAACTGGATCTCAGAATTTTCATCATCATCATATCTTTAATATTTCCCCTAAACTTGGAGTGTTCATGAGTTAAAAACATCAAATAATTCACTTTATTGAGACCCATGTTCCAAAACTAATCTCTTATGTGATGTTTAAAGTGATCTCTGGATCAACATAGTGGTAATGACTGAGAAAAGGGAATTTTATTATGAATCCACTAAAGATATTTTGATGAACATTATAAAGGCTTGCAATCTTAAAAAATAATAAGACAACTTCTAATATCGTCTTACTTACTAAATGCATCTAATGGCATAACTTCCTTGTAATAATCAATTTAGTTTTGACTGTTAGGCTGATAATTTGGAATATAATCTGCATTTGAATCCCGAGATATTCTCTGATCACCCCCATCATCTTTCGTTTCTTCTCTGATGTTAATAACTTCATCAGCTCGCTCTCTTCCCATCTTATCACCTCCCACATCTTTCTTCACTCCCAAAGCCCTGTCTTCATCCACTGTCCTTGCTTCCTGACCTTTATCAATGACTTGGTCTTCATGACCCAAATCGCTTGGCCTATCAATAATTTCGTTTCTCCCAGCTCTTCCATTTATTATATACAACTGATCTCGAGGTATTCCTGTAATATTAGTCTTTCGAGAGGTCGACTTAGACCCATAAATACCCATGATATCTGCAGCAGTTCCTGTACCAACCACAGCTCCTTGTTTACGTTGGTGTTCCAGAGGCTCACGTGTAGCAATTTGCTCGGTTGGTTCCTCCAAGATTTCCTTTCTAAGTTTATTGAAGAACTTAACCAATGAAATCGTGAGTAAAACCAACTGCGCTAGTGCAAAGACAGCGGAGATAATGACAGTCGCCCAGAGCAAAGCGTTTATAGAGTTAGAATGACACTGGGATCTATGGACTAGTCCTGTAACGAGATAAAAAAAGACACTCCAGTTTACTAACCAGGATAAAGTATCAAACATACGAAGCCAAGGAGTGAGTTTAGATTCATGATGCTTTTTTCTCCTGATTCTTACGACCATAAGGTTAAACCGGATAGTCATGATTTGATAAACAGCGAGTCCAAAGAAGGCCCACCTTGCAAACTTGGCAGCATCCCAGGGAATTCCAAAGCAAGTCCTGTGGGAGCCATCGTTAGCATGAGTAAGAATCTGGAAAGCGATAACAAATGGAACAAGAAGAACCAGATTATACACATGCGCGCCAAGAACTGTATACTTACTTCTTCTTGGAATTGGTATCGTGCCTAACATTGATTTTTAACTGGTGTTCGTGAGCTATATATTGAAGATTTTGGCTAGGAATTGCGAAAGGTTCGAGTTATTACATATGAATTCTTCCATTCGTAGAAAAGTGTGGAATCTTCCAAATTAGAAATTTTCTTTCGAAAAGGGCGGCCTAGCGACAAACTGAATGTGCTATGGATTGTATAATTTGATACTGAGTTAGATTCTAAATTATTTAAACGAAAGCCTCTAAAATTAAATGTTTACTGGCGAATTTTGAGAACGAAAGATTCGAAAGGGCATTGGCGAATTGAGATCTCCATTCAAAGCTTCACGAGCTTCTGCTGCTTTGGAGGAAGATCATCCCTTGAAAAAGGAAGAAGAAAAAAGTCATATTAAACGTGTGGGAAAATGGAAAGAAAGAAAAAAGGCTAAGCCAGAAATAAGGTGTTCGAGCTGAGAGAGAGCAGAGTTGAAAATCAAAGATAAATTCAGAAAATTCTCCGAAACTAGCATCCTACTAAGATCTTAATCAATTCTATCATGTCCAAATGAAAATTGGCTTTACCGAAAGTTTACTGAACTGTTCTCTCGTTTTGGTTCCTAGTGCGAAACTTACCGTAGTTTATTTTTCCAAGAAGCTCTCAAATACGAGCGAAATAACTCGATTTCTTCGAAAAATTGATGAAAAATATGTTCTCAAAAAAGAAAAAAAAAATCTAATTTGGAAACTCAGGTTCTGTACCTCTTGAAGTTGCTTTTAGACTTGCACTATAAAATGTGATATATGCCGAATTCTTTTTTTTTGTGTGTGTCTAACAGATAGCAGAAACGATATTCATCATCATCATTCTGAATCATCGATGAATTTTAAAGACAGTACTATTTTGTTCACATATTTAGAATCAATCATACAAATCGTTCATCTAACTGATTTTTCTTATGAATATCAAATTAAAATATTTTAAGCTATTTTGAAAGTCACAATGGGTTTCTAGCAATTCGTTCATCATGAGCTTGAAGGCTCACCATTTTTCCAAAATGAGAGTTTGCGAGTTCATTTAAAATATCAAACGAAGTATTCACAGAAGTTAAGATAGGACTTCTCTGTTCTTTCCTTCCGCCCTTCATAATTTTCTCGCCAAAAAGCAGCTCACCTTTAGGCAGTCTGAACTCATCAACACTTTCCTTCGCATCAAGACACTCATTTTCTTTGTCCCCAGGCAGCACGGAGAACGGCTTTGGCCTTTGAGCGCTTAGCTGGTTTCGCAGTGTATTCTCATTTAACACGGTCAAGCTTTGTTCAATACCTTGATTCGTATTCTCAGTAAGTTGCTTTTTCAATTTAGTAATGACGTGTTGTGAACGGTTCTTCTCATTCACTAAACCATTCAGTTGCTCTTTGTGGAGCTCTGCCTCTCTTTCCAGTCTAACAATCTGTCTCTCGAGTGCTTCGATCTGATTGCATTTCTCAAGAACAAGTAATTGGATTTTCTCCCTCTCAATGAGAGATTTGTTGGCCTCATTCTCAAGTTGGAAGTCCTTCTCCCTCAGTTTTGACTCGTATCGTTCAGAAACAGTAAACCACTCTTGAATTTGAGTCTCGTATTTAGCTCGCTCTTTTTGGGCGTTATCCAGCTTCAGCTGAAGATTTGCAACGGTAGACTCATTTTGAGCGATGCGAGCTTTGAAATTTGAAATTTCATCTTGGTGAGTGTTGCTCTGCATTTTGAGACGGTACTCATAATTTTCGACGGTTTCTTGTATCCTCTGTTTCATGATTTCGAGTTGCTCTCTGTAGCTCTGGATTTCCTGGTTATGAGCGTTTTTCAAGGCCTCAAGTTCGTGTTTGGCGGTCTCTTTGATTTTTTGTATTTCGGCAGTATAGAAACAGATTTGAGCAGTATTTTTCAGAGTTAAATCTTGGATTGTGGTTTCGCATTCTCTTTTCTGACGTTGGAGGGTGTCATTTTGGCCCATGAGCTCCTTTGAAACGCGTTGAGCTTCTTCGACTTGAGAATTCTTTTCAGTTACTTGTCGAACGACGAATTTTATGAATTCTTGTAACGAACTCTGGACATAGCTGCTAAATTGGCCTTTTGCAGCTGATTGAACTTCAGCCAATGCTAGCATTTGTTCTTTTAGCTCAGCGACCTTGCTTGCTAATTCCGTTATGGCCAGTTTTCTAGCTTTCATCAGCTCAGATATCCTTTCTTCCAAACTGTTAATTTTCTCCGTTTTACCCTCTATCACGCTCTCGAGACTTTGCTTTTCGTTATTGAGGTTCATGACGTCGCGTTTCAATTCAGTGATTTCGTTTTCGGAGGCAGCCAAAAGCTGTTTTAAATTAGAGCTATTTTCCTCTAATTCTGAAATGCGACTTTGATCGTCTTCATGGTTCTTCTCTAAAGTTTGCAGACTGCCGGTAAGGTCGTCAATTCTCTTCAACTGATATTCAATCTCATCAGTGAGCTTGGTATTCTCTGATTGAACTTGAGTAAGAGTCTCTTTGGTCCTTCGGAGTTCATTTTCCCTTAAAGTCAAAGTGCTCTTGGTTGAGTTCAACTCCTTCGTCAGTGCTTCCACATCCAATTTAAGCTGCTCGATTTGCGCCTCAGACTCTTCTTTAGACTTTTGGAGATGGCTCTCCCGAGTTTCCAAGTCAAAAATTTTATTACTCGCTGCTCTGGCTTCTTCTTTTGCGAATTTCAGACTGCTTTCAATGCAAAAGATTTGATCACGGCTTTCTTCGAGAGCTTTCTTGAGAGATTCAATGTTTTCGCTTTTCTGTTTGATAGTAGCATCATATTCTTCAGTCTTCTTTTGGAAATTTTGGACTATTTTCGTGAGCTCCAGAGCATGGTTCTGGCCGCTCTCCGTTTCGATTTTCCTGCTCTCTTTCTGGAGAGCATCAATTTCGTTTTGTTTCTGCTTTAGATCTGCTTGATACACTGAAAGAGGAACATAGTCCTTCGCAATAGAGAGCTCTGTCTGATGTAAAGCGTGCTCTAATTCCTTTTCTCGGTCTTTAACTTTTTTGATCTTAGCTTTAGATTCCTCGAGAATCTGGCTAATACGTTCCATCAAAACACGTTGCATTTCTCTTTTGACCTCCTCAAGCTTTTTAGAATACAAATTTTTCGTTTCAGTCTATGCAATCAATGATCTTAGACAGATCGTCAAATAAGTTTTTACTAAGGTCTTCTTCATTCGGTTAGTTTCCCTGAATGCATCCTCTTGGAAATCATCATCATCTTCATCTTCGGAATCAAGGAAGGACATATTTTTATAGCCACTCAGCGGCGCATTAACATCAGCAAAGACCGAATGACGATATCGCAGCAGTTCGAGCTCCATTTCAGTCAGCTGGTTCTTGCAATCAAATAACTCCGAATTCAAGCTATCTATTTTCTCTTTAAGCCGGCTAGTTTCCTCAGCGTGCCTTGCTTTCAATGCCGCTTTCTCGTTTTCTAAATGAAGTTGCTATAAAATACGATCATCAATGGCCATTTCAACAATCATTTACCTTATCCTTGACGTCTTCCTTTGCTCGAGTGGCCTCTACTTTCAGTGATTCAATTTTCTGTTTGAGATCTGAGTTCATTTCATTCGCTTGGTCTTCAATATTCTTTTGCTGAGATAACCTCTTCCTCAACTCGTCTGCCTCCGAAATCGCTTCTTCACACTTTTGTTTCAATCTTAGGTTATCTTGAGTGAGCTCCTCGTTCTCTCGACCTTTCGAGAGCAACACGCTTTTCATTTTTTCAATTTCTGTTTCTTTCTCAAAGACGGTCTTTTCGAGCTTTTCTCTATCCAACTTCAAATTCTGATTCTCTGAATATGTTGATTGTATCTCTTTGAGGTTAGCTTCTCGGATTTGCTGAATAGTCGTCTGAAATTTCTTTTCGGTGTCAGTTAGCTCAGCATTCAATTCTTGGATTCGAGATTTCGATAACTTCAACTCCTCTTCGAAGAACCTAGCTTGCTTTTCGCTTACTCTCAGCTTATCTGTCAGTGCCTTCACTTCAGATTCAACATCGGTCTTCCTTTCTGATGTAAAAAAGGAGGAAAGCTATATATATAGATAGTCTTATAAAGTGCTATGAGGTTGTTTAGATTACTGGAAGCTGTGTTGTCTTTTGTTCTGATAGCGTCCCTCGAGTCTGCAATAGTTGTCTGTTTAATTGGTCAATTACTCTTTCTTTTTCATCTTGTAGATTAGCCGTGAGAGCTTGCATGACTCTTTCTTGTAGAGTAAGGGAGGGGAAGGTGTTTCTAAAAGTTTCCTGAGTCAATGGTCGCATGCTTTCGTGGATGATTTGGTGGATGTTGTCTAATCGCAACTCAAATAATCTGCGAATTTCAGAGTATTTGTCATCAGGGTCTACAATTAAATCATGTCTGGAAAGTCGTACTGACTTCCAGCTATCAGAAAGACCATAGTGGGTCTGCTTTTTTTGAGATTTAGTCGCTGAGAAGAAGTCCATTTAAGTCCTTGTTTTCTTGTTTATCGAATTACAAATTTCTTTTCTTTAATTCTTATGTTACCGTTGAGCACTAACTATCGCGGGTAAAATAATTATGTTGTTGCTAACAAACAATTAGATCAGATAAAAAATGCCTTGTGAAATGAGGAAGCCTTCTTCAATTTCAATGAAAAAAGATTCAGCAACTCAACTTGTTTGAAGTCTCGTTGCACTAACTAAAAGAACATGATTTCTGAATATGTACTCTGTATGTCTTTTTTATTGAACCGTAGCTTATCATTTTTCGATTTGGTTTGAGGCTCTACTTCGTTGTTTGAAAGTAATGTATTGTTAATAACCTATTAAGTGCGCTTATTTTTGGAGAGATTGTATTATAAATTTCAAGAGAACTCTCTCTCATTCATTTATCTTATAGTATCTCTCTGAAGCAAGAATTTAGTCCAGGGAAGTCAAAGCTTTTTAGAATGTGAGCACTCACATTCACAAAGTGTCTTTGTTCACAATGTAATGGCGCCTCATAGCCCAGAAACAACACTGCCAAACTGAAGAAAATGCACCAATGTAGAAGTCTATTCTATTATTTGGTGTGCCTGAAAGACCGGCAACTTGGCTTGTTTTTACGATTTTGTAACTGCTACCCCATTTAACCTCTTGAATTTAATCCACATTCTGATTCACTCCCACGTAAATACAACAACTGATCAGTTTACAACAGAAAACGTCATCTATACCATTACGTCATCTCTCCAACAGAACGTCACTAACTCCTTTGTCGAAGCCAGCTGATTTTTCTCTCAGAAAAATCCTAGCCAGACTACCTCAAAGAGTAAAGTGATACTTAAAACAGTTTGAGACGACACATTAATTTCGAAGTAGATTCTACTTAAGTTATCAAATATAAACAACAAAAGAAGAAAAGTTATTCATTCTGCCTTAGCTTGATTCTTTGATTGTCGCTTAAATTACTCCAATTAGCAGTGATTACTTGATATGCATATGTTGTCTTAGCACAAAACATGTTTAACTAGTAAGTTGCAGAGAGGCAAGGCATCTTATTTTCTTTCCGGTAATGATGAAGGCTCTTTTCCATCTCCAGAAACTCAGAAAAGTAAAAGTCCTTAACTTCGTATCCTTCTTCAATGCTCACTTCCTTGCTCATATCATTGCAAATTTTGGTTGCATCTGCTGTGCTGAGGTCGTTGAAGCTCTGCTCCATTGATCTAAATTTTCATCAGCCTATCGAAATTCACACCAAAATACCTTTCAGCGCGCAACTCTTCGATCGCATTAAGATCAATCTCTTCACTTATAACGGTCTTGATGTCGTTAATTGAGAAATCTGAGTGCTTAATTTCTTCAGGAGAGAATTGGAGCGCATGCTGCAGGAAAAAAAAAGGGTTTATCAAACAACTCATTGCTGTTATGTTACGCAGCAGTGCTCTGTGTCCATCTTCTCCAGGGGATTGAAGAAGCTGCTCATCTCAGTGGACTTTGTGTTCACTAATGCAAGGAAAATCCGAATTAGTGGTTCTGGAAACATTTAAATGCTTACCGAGAGAATCGAGTCCTACAGAGCTAAGGAATTGCTTCTCGAGGAATGGGGAAACATCTTTTTCGAATCCCTTGTATTCTGAAGCATAGTCATAGTAGGTGAGTTTTGATCCAGTTTGATTATAGATAGGTGCTATCGCTTGAGAGTAAAAGAATCTGACGAGTTGATGAGCGTTGAGAGGTACGGGCTTTCTTAAAACCCGCTTCTCAAAATGTCTGAAATGCTTACACATGGCAAGAGCTAATGCCCTGTTAAAGTTAAAGAAGTTTACTTAGGAATGTGTTAATTAATTATTGTTTTAAAGAACTACTGTTTTTAATACATCAGCTATCACTCAAGAGCAAATTCCGATTCATTGAATTCCACGAAAGGAATTCAAAATAGAGAATTCCGTCACAAACTGATCAGAAAATTAATTCCGAGCCAGAATTAATGGATCTACCTGGATAGGAGATTCTTATAGCACTACTGGTTAGAACACCTTCTCAGAGGGCCCAGAACAACTGCTCTGAGAAGAAATCAACAGACCTGTAACGTCAGAAGTCTTTTTCCATTGATAATAGGGCAAAATGTAAATATAGTAATCCACAAGGTATGAATTGAAAAAATTAGCACCGAAGAGATAAATATTGCTATGGAATCACAAGTACTTCATAAAGTATATCTAAAGGCACGAATATTAAATTGACTTCTAATAAAGAAAGTCATGAACATAAAAAGAAAAGTTCAAAGGAAATAAATGTTTTCTCTCTAGAAAAACTTGAAATGTAAACATGTAGTTGGGATTACTTGATTGCATCACTTATCGTTGTTCCAATTTAATTTATTATTAAGCAAAGCTCATGTCCTTGTTTTTCGATTATTTATTCCGTCTATAATTTAAAGTGCTCGAGGTTAACTAGGGTTGCATATCAAAGTGTTTCTTTAATAGCAAGATCAAGGAACGTGTTTACGGAATGAAAGTGACATCTTCTATTAAATATTACAAACGTTTGTAATAATAGAGACTAAGTGACGAAGAAGATACAAAGAAAAAGGCTCGATGCACAGCCAACGTTTACATAATATTCCAATGCTATTGTTTTTGAGTAGAAATATATTGTATATCTACATACTAATCATTCGATTTTGATAATATATTAACAAGTCCTAAATAAAAAAAAAAGCTAAATGTCTCGATTAGATTTGGCCTTTCGAGAAAGACAACGTTTCTTTTTAGGTTTCGCCTCATCTTTTTTCTGAGAGATCTGATGCTTAGAAAATTCAAGGAAGACTTGTTCCAACGTAGTATTATATATTGAAAAATCTTTTATCTTCTCCTCCTTTTTGAATTGTTCTAGCTTCGCAAAAGCGACACTGAACTGAAACTCTGCGCTCGGAATCTAAGGAAATTTGAATTTAGTCAAGCAGCCACAGAAAGGTTATCATTACCTGATACGTTTCATAAATTTCACTTTCGTCTTCAACCCTGACTGCCCCAACACTGATCTGCTTTATCAATTCAATCATCTCAGTGTGTAACTTTGAGCCCTTAGAAACAGTGACTTTGTAGCCTGAACCGTACTTATTCTTAAGATAAGCGGTGTTTCCAAGACATACAAACCTTCCGTTAATCAGAATACCTATTAATATTATAAGGCTTGAGAGGTCAAGGGATGCCATTATATACCTATTTTGCTACAAAGGGATTCGGCTTCAGTCATCGAATGCGTTGTGAGGACAATTGCAGAGTCTTTGACAGCAGCAAGGTTTTGCTTGATCGTATCCCAAAGAAAAGTTCTAGCTAGCGGATCCATTCCGGTGGATGGTTCGTCCATGAACTGGGTCTTTGGAGCACCTGTTGAAGCCAAAGCGACGCACAGTCTTCTCTTGTTACCTCCGCTGAGCTGGAAGGTTTTCTTATCTTTATGACCTCTAATTTTAAGAACTTCAAGGAAATAATCAGTGTTCGTTTTGAGATCAGCTCCAGTAAGCCCCTTGACTTTGCCAATGAGATCAAGATGCTCCTTCACGGTGAGCAGCTCCCACAATGCATCAAATTGAGGACAAACGCCGCAGCTCTTGTAGATATCGAATTTATTAGTGGTTGCCGTATTTTTGCCATTGAGGTAGATTTCTCCGCTTGTTGCATCGATAAGCTGGGTCATGATGTTAAATGCGGTTGATTTTCCTGCTCCGTTAGGACCTAACAATCCAAATATTTGTCCTTTTTCAACTCCAAAAGAAATCCCTTTCAGAGCTTTATGGCCGTTTCCGTATTGCTTAGTGAGATCGAGCACCTTGATAGGGTCCTTGTTTTTTGGATTTTTCAGTCTTTCCATCTCGTCGTGAACATCATCATGAGCTTCAGTCACTTCGTCACTTTTTGGACGGTTTTGCTTAGCATCTGGCTGCTTTCCCTTGAGATTGATGAGTTTGTACTCGATCAGTAAAGTCAAGGTCATATAGACGATAGCCTGTATGAACAAGATGCCGACGATCCATCCGACGCCATCGAACAATACAATACCAAATAGACTGCCTTGAGCGTCAGGGTTTAGCAAAAACAGAGCTTGCTGATAAGGCAACCATGGGCCACCAATATAACCGATGGCTTGGAATATTTGAGAGACTGGTGTCACTTCAATGTAGTTGAACACTGCGGCCAATAACATTGGTCCAAGGTAGAGAACTAGGGTTGCATAATTAGTTTTGACGTTCTATCTAATGAAGCTTACCAATCAATGCCAACACAGGGAAGGTAGATGTTGCTGCAGCAGCAGTTGAGTAGACATAGCCCCATAAGTATGCTGTCGTGAGCAGGGACGCTACGAAGCCAAAAGTGAGACCTACGAACATTCCCATATCATCTACGAGAAAATCGATTTTCCTAAAACACGTATGCCATTAATTTCTCAAACGCTGATAAAAATTGCTTACTGTGCGCTGATGAGAATAATCAGGAAAATCACAAAGCAGCAAATCACGCCAAAATCGAAGAGGTATGTGCCGAGCCAGTACGATGTGTTCTTGCAACCCATTACTCTCAGCATATATCTTTAGAGAAACATAAGAATCAAGAGGAATAAAATTAAGGCTACTTCGTTCTCTTTTCTCGATCATAAACAGTTGATCCGCAGTAAATCGAGCAATTAGCAGTGAACCCAACGGCAATAAAGGCGACAAAACTTGCTATACGACGCTCGGGTTGGTCGATAGTGTTAGGTAAGATAGTGGCGGTGATAATGAAAGCTATTGGCTGGATGACAGAAAAGTATCCTTGAGGACTTCGCTTGGTGACAAGGAATCTCTTTTTGAAGCAAGCGCTCAATTGGGCCCAAAAGTTGTAGGTCGCTTCTTTCTTGATTACGTCTGGAATAGTCGGGGACACTGGAATTGAGGTCACCGATACTAGTTCGGCCTCAGCGTGACTCGATTTCTTTTCTTCCTGAAGTGTGATATTCAAGAAAGCGTCCTCCAGTGAATTCATTTCAAGACTCAGCTATATTAGTACATATGTTACTGCTAATCATCAGAAATCTATAAATACTGAAACTCCTTTGATAGCTTCTAATTGCTCAAAGAGATTCGCGAAGTTAGGTTGTTCGCTGAACGGAAGTGAGAACTTCAGAACGTCAGAAGCCGTATGATCTTTGAGTATCGCACCATTGATGACGTTTTCCGTGATTTTTCTTAGTTCTGGTTTCAAAGCTTCAAAATTGTTTGCCAGTTCGTGATTGTATCTACATAGAAGTTATTGGACTGGGTTATCAGGCTGATTTTACTTAGGTGAAATGAAAAGACGGTAGCCGACTCCAAATTGCTTTTTGATATAGGTTGGGGTTCCCACTGCGTAGAGCTTTCCATTTGACATGACTCCGATACGGTCAGCGAGCTCATCGGCTTCTTCCAAGTAATGCGTGGTCAAAACGATAGTTTTGCCGTCTTTTCTGAGGTCCTTGATAATTTGCCAAATAACTCGGCGAGATGCTGGATCCATGGCTGAAGTTGGCTCGTCAAAATAGAGGATTTCGGTCCCTCCCAACAGAGCCATGGCCATACTCAACTTTCGTCTGTTGCCTCCACTGAGCTGCTTGGCCCATTTCTTTCTGTCTTCATATAAGCCGACCTGAAATTTGAATCATTTGCAAACGTTACTCACCAAATGTCTTACTTTTTTCAGTTGAGATTCAATTTCAATAGGAATCTCATCTTTGGAAAGGCCTCTGATCGCTGCTACAATTTCCAGATTCTCTTCGCAGGAGAGAAATGGATAACACAAATCTGTTTGTGGGCAGACGCCAATCTTCTTTTTGATTTCGTTGTAAAACTTTTTCATGTCCTTTCCGTTGTCTTTAAATAAAATAAGCTGGTAAGATTTTTTGTGTCGCTAAAAAATTTACATTTGACGGATCCACCAGAAGCTTTGGTAAATCCTGTGAGAATATTGATTGAAGTCGTTTTTCCAGCTCCATTGTGACCAAGCAGACTATTAAACACGTTATTTACACACTTTCCGACAGAAAAAAGTGTACCAGAAGATCTGTCTCTCATACATAGAGACGCTGACTCCTTTGAGCACAGGTATTTTATTGTAATTCTTCTTCAAGTCACGCACCTCCACAGTTTTGAGCAACTGCTGGCGATTTGAAAAAGTTTCATGATAGGTCGCCGAACTCGAATCTGGTGAGTCTTGATCTCGCTGAGATGATTCTACATTTGTCTGGATGATCGCGCCATCTTGCATGGCCTCATAGGCTTGTGATCTCTTTTTCTTCTTGCACGTCAGTACTCTAAGCCAATACTTAGAAGTAGTCTCTTTGTCGATGCCGTAGAATGTATCGCAAATGAAAAATATCAAGAAAAGGACAGCAATGTCAACGAATAGCATCCATATGCTATCTGCGATGGAGAAATCAGGGTCATCTAGAGCGGCTCCCAATATTCCTTGAGTTTGAGCTGTTGGAGGAAGCAGAGCGCAGACGATTTTTACTGCCCTATTTCAAGAATTAAATTTAATCAAAACTGTCACTAAGCAAGAAGCAAATTTAGTACCTATTTTCGGTAGCTCTTCCAATAAAGTAAAAGAATCCCATTATTCCGAATAATGTGCCGACGATATCGCTGCCAATATATGGATCTTCGAAGAAAACGCTCACTGTGAAACTAAACAGCGCGTTTGCGATGGCCTGGAGTTCGAAAACGATATATACCAGAATCCAATCCTAATAGAGTAATGAGAAAACAGAAAAGCTGAGATTAGAATACCTTTGCCGGGACAAAACCATCGCCGGCGGCCATAACACCGATTAATAAGATTAGCCCAACCTGACAATGTACATTAGGATCTGAATAGATGATCGGAACATACCAGGAGACCTTTCAATGCTGCTAATATCATATGAGAAGTGTAGTAACTCGCTCTGGATAAGCCGTTGATCTGATAATTTGGATGAGATAGTGCTAAATGGCTTTTTTCTACCTTAAAGTACTCTCTGCTTTTTAGCTTCTTGTCGGTGACGATGTCCATGAAGATATTCCTCACGAATCCATTGTACCCCCAAGGCAAGTAGATCGCGATTAAGTCAGAGCCTTCGTCGATTTTGGCTAGGGAAAAATGGGGATAAGAAATATAGACTAGGTGAATTGCAGTGTACAAAAAAAGAAAATTCCAAGTGCGATGACAATTGGAAAGAAGAACTGTCGCAGGTGCTCGCTTAGGTCTCGTCTGTAACGCAAACGTTGGACTCTTAGCAGGGCGAGTGTTTGCTGGATAAAGCTCATTTTAGGGCAATAGGCTTTTATTCAAATTTAACTGTTTAGAATGGCTTTATAGGAAAATAGAAATTTTTTTGCAAGGAATCACAGTTTAGTTCCGAAAAATGCACTGGCTTATTATTTTTAAAGGCAAAAATTAAAGAGTGATTCATGATTTTAATATAGACCTCTTAGCAGTACACCTAGGTATTTAAGTGCCTCAGTTTAGGAGGCGCCCCAACTTAGTCAATGTTGTAATAGATTAATGGAATTGCCTGAAGACACTAATGGAAAAAAATTTGAAGACGTAATTTAAAACTGCCGATATTTAAAAATTTTAAAGAGCATGCATGCACCTGCATTAGCTGAATTTTTTTTTTTATTTAGAGAGAAATTTCTAAATACCCTAAGCTGAAGACAGATTTTCTATTCGCAAATCCAGGCTTCGTAATTCTTTATTTGGTCGTTATAAAGGTTAAAGCGCGCATTGCACAGAGGAAACACCTTTCGGCTTGGGGACTGATTCTGTGTTGAACAATTTCTACCTCAAAAGGAGCAGACGGAAAAATAATAATTGAGGCAGATTTTTTTAAAAATACTGGAATTAGGGTTCACAGCTGGTTCACCTGTAAGAGTGAAATGACTGCTTTATCGTAGAGGAAAAGGTGAAAAACCTTTCGAGATTTCAAATTGGATTGATGGATTGGGCAAATAAGTGCATGCTCTCGGCTTCAATAATTGATTTCAAAGAAATATCATTTTCTTCGATATTAGTGTCTCAGTCATTAATTAAGCTACCGATAAAAAATTAATTAGAAATCCTATAACGGTATGCAACAAACCCTATGATAATTTCCCACTTTTACTTGCTTGCATAAAGGCATCCGTGCTTACTTCCTTAGATGGAACTCTGCTCTACTGCGGAGCCACTGAAATAAAAAAATCTGACAATAACAGCTAATTTCCTTAGTTACAGTGATGATACTCCAATGATATTACCATCAATAGAGCATATTTCTGAATTAATGTTCCCACTGACCAAATGGCTTTGGAATCGCGTACTTTTATCTCTTTTCAATCAATGTTGATGTTGGGTCTGAGTAATGTGATTGAGTTTGAGGAGAAGTCATATAACACATCCATTTTATCATGGCTAATAAAGATTTATCACTCTCATTGTAGTTATGCGAGTGAGAGAGGTAGTCTCTTTTCGGAAAATCTAATCTGCATTCACTGTCAGTTAAAAGAGAAAAAAAAATGCCAATCGTCGAGTTATTCGTTTCCAAGTTGTCTTAGCCGACGAGCGATCTTCAAGAGAAGATGTAGAGATTAAATTTTTCGACTTTGGAATTCTGGGAGCTCTAAACTCTTTGAAGAGCTGTAAAATAACTATTTTCCGTCAGAAATTAGCATTTAGTACAACCTTTCGAAGAATTCACAGCATCAACTCTCTTAGAAGCTGATGCGATGTCATTCGAGAGCTCATTATCTTGCCACAAGAAGCTTGCTGTTTCAGAATAATTACATGACCCCTACTGTTGGCAATCAATGAACTATTTCGATTTTCATAATTCTAAATGTAAAAACAACGATGTTTTTCGGATGAAAAGTCGGATTGTGAGGAAAATTTAGCAGCAAGCTAAATACTTTGATTGAAAGACTTTATCATTGTAATTGTTAGTCATTTTTCACTTCTTTATTTGTATAATCAAGAGTCGAATCTTATGTGAAGCTTATGTTAGCCAAAGCTTTGCGAATAAGCAATATTGGACCTATTCTGTTGGGTGAAAGCTCGCCTGCGAGTACCAAAGGGCAGTAATGCAAAAATTGAGGGTTTTTCCAGAAATAAAATAAGCTACGCGTAATTTAGATTAAAATGCAACGGATTCTACAGTTTTTCTAACTCGTCCATCTTGCCACTTAAAGAACAGAAATATTAGGACGCGCTTGAGTTTAATACACCAGAAAAAAGATGCTCTAATAGGCAATCATACCCAAACCAACGGCAATAAGATCTTTATAGATCACTTCTAATAACTTCATCATTGCAAAAATATCTTTTTTCGAAGGAAAGGTAGATGTGATATCGTACGTAACGCGCGTTTGATCTCTGATGGTATCATAGCAGACAGTGATTCTGATTACTGAAAAATTCTATTTAAAGTCTTTTTGATTTTTTTTTTGATATACCCAATTTTATTTTCGTTACGTCTATACAAAACCATTGGTATTTTAGAACCAAGGAAAAGAATGGACGCAGCACATCAATTGAATGGGGTTTTCGGTTAATTGAACGAGCGAGCCTGTTTTCCTTAGACGGAACACATCGTTGAGCACTTTTTGTGGTTTTCAACACTGTGCTATGAATGGCCTTGGTTAGTTTATAAAATTGAAGAAATAT
>ENA-UOUE01001130-UOUE01001130.1-compost-metagenome-genome-assembly--contig:-NODE-1130-length-18258-cov-5.520048_pt1 | contig 18258 bp, 17 predicted proteins | sample MGYA00238146_ERZ747223 | MGnify/ENA primary metagenome ERZ747223 (study PRJEB28781, sample SAMN06268865) | compost metagenome | isolation source: single cell | place: USA: California, Emeryville, Joint...
TTCGAAAATGTCCATGGATTCTGGACCCCTGCCTTCCTTGAAAAGAGCAGACATGAGCCATTCACCGCAGAAGAGACCAACACCCTCAATCTCGATGAGACTGAAAAGAAAGAACAACCAAAGATCGCAGCATAAAAGTCTTCGACAGGATCTCCTCTCTGATCACCTTAGCGCATCGGAGAGGCAGTCATTTGCTTTTTAACCAAAAAAAAAATTAAGTGCGGTAGCTGTCGCTTCAATTTCTAAATCTTTTCATCTATTTCACAAGAGACTAGAATACGCTATTACATATGCGTATAAGTTTATTCTGGTTTATTGAAAAGACATCTTATCTTCGGCAAATCTAAATACCCGTATTCTTAACACCTATTGCTAAAGTTGCTGCTTATTTAGTAAGCGATGATAATAGATATTGCTATCATTTCTGAGGGAAAAAGAAATGGATTTTGATTTTATTGATCCTGTCGAACTCACGATTTGAATAGTAATGATTAACACAGTAAACCCTACTCAAACACAATCATTTACTTAAGAACATTTATCTCATTTATGCATCGCTATTTGGATGCTTTTTGTTCGAATAATATTGTTAGAAATTACCATTATTATTTTCTCAAATATTTTACATTTCCGGCCACTGGACCGCCACTAGGAGAACCGAATTTCTTTATCTTCTTCGAATTTGAGCCAAGAAACTCCTTCCCTCTTGTCTGACCCTCAGCGTGTTCTTGAGAGTACTCAAAGTGATTTTCTTGATTGCCAAACCTGTAGGAATTCTGCATATTCCTTGGCTTGAAGCTCTCATTAGGAGCAAATTTGCCAGTATAGTTCTGGTTTACGTTTGGAACTTCCCCTCTAAGGTTTCTTAAAGGAGCTCTTGTCTGATTATTGCCACCAAAAGCGTTCATGTCATTGTTCCTTTGAACTTGTCCATTGAACTCTCTCTTGGGGTTTGGATAACCCTGCTGAGGCTGATTCTCATCGAAAAACTCTTCGCGTTGATTTTTTTGTTGATAAGGTGCTTTATTTTGCTGATATGGCTGGTTCGCTCTAAATCTCTGGTTGTCAAAGCCGGGATGGTTTTCCTTCTGGTTCATTCCGTGATTTTCAACATAGAACCGCTGTTTAGGGTCTTGCTGTTGGTTCGGGTTTTGGAAATTCTGTCCACCCATCCTCATTCTGGCCGGGAAGTAATTCGAGAAGATTGCGTCGAATTCTCTCGCGTGGTTCCTGAAATAGGCAAATTTCTCAGCGAAGATCGTGAGGACCTCGTTAAGTACCACCTCATGATTGGCCAGGCCTTTGGCAATCTTATCGACGGATTGCTCGATGTGCGATCGGAAGTCCGGAGCTGAAAGCTCAGGATCGATTACTTTATATACATGAATTAAAGACGATCCCAGCTCCGTGGGCACAAGTTTTCGAGCTTTACCCACGACTTGCACGTAGTTCCTCTCGCAGATGTTAGCGATGTGCTGAGCCATGGAGGCATCCGTTCCGATGCCGTTCTGTTCCATGAGAGACATCAAACCGCTCTCAGTGAGATGTTCTGGAGGAGTAGTCTACATATAAAGAGTTAATTGATCAACATTGAGGATTTTCATTACCTTTCCAGTTTTGACTTCTACGTTCGTAAGATGGTGGACTTCACCTTTTTGGAAGTTCGGAATGTAGTTATCATAGATCTTCACCCAAGGTGTGATTTCGGTGAACCCTTTGGACTGCGGTGCCGTTCCTGTCACCGTGAACTCATGCTTGCCTGCCCTTAAAACCACGTTTTTCTTATGGAATTTCGCATCTGGAGAGATAGTAGCGAGGTAATGACGAGCAACGAATTCATAGAATTTCCATTCGTCTGGCTCCAACCGCTCTCTCATCGGCACTTTCAGGGTAGGGGATATCGGAGGATGATCACCGGCGTCTTTTCCGTTCTTCGGCTTATTGAGTCCTCCTTGAAGGAGCTTCCCAGCGTATTCTCCAAAAGTCGGAGTCCTGCTTAACGCGTGGACAATTTCATGATGATCGAAATTTTTGGGGTAAGAAGTCGACTCGGTTCTAGGATAAGTGATATATCCCTTCAGGTAGAGCTTCTCAGCAAGGGAAGAGGCGACGCTGGGACCGTATCCGAAGATAGAACTCGCGATTTTCAGCATATGAACAGTGTTCAGGGCCTCAGGTCGCTCTCGTCTGCTCTCTTTGTTGATGCTTTCGACGACGGTTACTCGTCCGATGTTCAGAATTTCTTCTCTTATATCCATCGCTTCTTCAGGGTCAAGCGTTCGATCCGCAGCCCAATTCAGGTCACAGGACTCGCCGTTAGGCAGAGTAACTGTCGGGATGACTCTATAGAACGTCTGTGAGACGAAATTTTTGATTTCGTCATCTCTTTCGACACAAAATCCAAGTGCAGGCGTTTGACAAGGCCCGTATGAAACCAACTTCGCGTTGACTTCGAACCTCCGTTGCAAATATAGCGTCTGAAATCGACTAAAAGCGACGCCGATCTTCAAATCGATCTCTTGCCGAGCATCAACGGCTAAGCTTTCGTTGAGATTCGGCTCGTCTTTCAAACTGTTAAACGCTCTTCGAATGTCTTGATCAACGATTGAGGAGAACTTCGCTCTGTAGATCTGTTGAAAATTCTCTTTCTTCATGTACGATTGGACGTTTTCCATGACTTCAAAGCAGATGTTCTCTCCTTCTCTATCGTAATCCAGCCAAAGGATCAGATAAGTTGCATCGGTAGCCTCTGTCTGCAAGTGCTGGATCATATTTTGCTATCGATCGACATTAAGGTTAAAAAAACTTATTGATTCAATTTTACCTCAGGATTCGTTTCTTTTTTGATTGTTGAAGCTTGGAACAGAGCCAGCGGATCAGTTTGCTTCCAATCCTGGAATTCAACCGGAAAATCTCGGCAGTAGATGTGTCCCGTCACGGATGTCACTCTAAAGAGCACTGGCTGCCCGAATATTTCTCCTGGATATTCTAACACTGGAGTTGCTATCCCTAATGGACAAATTCATCATGTTTTAGCTGACTTCGGAGCGAAAATCTCACCTTTTCTCTGCCCGAATCTTCCATTGCTTAATGCCATTGCAATTGATCTTGCAATACTCGGCTTCTCTGCAACCATCAGCACTATTGGCTCTTGTCCTGTTCGTCTATACGCCGAATTACCGCGTGCTCCACCATTTCTTGCTTGACTCGAGTCACGAGCACCATACTGCTTGCTCTCTTCGATGCTCATATCTCGATTTCTCTGCCGAGTTTCATAGTTTTCGACCTGATGCTGGAACTTATTCACTCTAGGCTGAGCGTAGAAATCTTCTTCTTTCATTCTATTCTGAGGCTCCATTTGGTCCTGGTAAAAATTTCGAGACCTCGACATTTCATCGGGATCCTTGGAATCGAGTATATCCTCAAATTGTCGATAGGCGAGTTCAACGTTCGAAGTCTCTTCAAATTTCCATTGCGGTTGTGCGTTCGAAGGCATTCCTGTTGAAAACGATGTGTTTTCTCGCATTGAATTAGAATTCGAAGTCGAGCCTTTGACTAACCCAGCCAAGTTGCTTGAAATCATTTTTCGCTCTAGATACGCAAATGTTATTAAATTTGAATTTTGATTTTAAATATTTGTTACAAGAATCGGATTCAAATTTTATCTCGCGCAAATAAAAAGATTTACATGAGTCTATTGTATAAGCCAAAATTGAGAAAATTAACAAAAAATAGACAAATCCAAAGCCACAGAAAACTAAGGGAACAAGACCAATGTGATAGATAAGTTAGCCCATAACCGGTATTTTAGTTTTTTAACATATAAAAACCAAACTGCCTACCTTGCTGCTTTCAACAGCTCACGCGAGAAAAAAGAAGCGTATGTATCATAATGAAAACTCAAAAGTGAAAGAAAAAATATTGTACACATTCCTAGGCTTAAACAAGAGAATTTTTTTGTTTTTTTGTCAGTAGTAACTTAACACGACGGCGTCTAAGAAATGCTCTCCTGTCATCAACAAGTTTGGATCGGCAAGAATGCTTGAATTCGGGAGAAGAGTATTGTCTTTGAGGACCGGGGCATCTTTCAAAAAAGGATGCTTGAGAAGCTCTCTCGCTGTAGGTCTAGCTGCCTTGTCTTGAGAAAGGCACAGAGTTAAGAAATTCCACAGGTAAGGGACATTTTGGAGGCTTGTTTTCACTGTTTCATCGCAGGTGGAGAGAGGGTTCTTATTGTTTACCATGTTCATAAGGACCTTACAAAAATAAGAATAAGGAAGGCATTTCTTAATCGAATGTGTACCTGCATGTAGGTGGATTCATGATAGGGTCGTTTGCCAGACATTAAGTGGAAAACGCAGCAGCCTGCGGACCAAATATCTGCCTATGCGATTGAAGAAACGGGATTAAGCTTTGGTTTCAGGGGTTATCGTTACTTTCAGAGAATATGGCTCTTCGTTGACAACTTCCGGAGCCATGTACCAAGGCGTCCCCAACATCGTCTGTGGTGCTGACTTTCCTTCCTCCAATCGCTTCGAAATACCAAAATCAGATAACTTGAGGTATTTTCGATCGCTTGAGAGCAGCAAATTCGCAGGCTATAAAAGACAACAAATTAATCTCTTTTGTTTATGGGCAAAATACCTTTAAATCTCGGTGCATGACATTGGCGTCATGTAAGTATGCCAATCCTGAGAATAGTTGTTTGATAAATGATTTCTTTTCAGCGAGTGTAATTTTCGCGAAGCTTTGCTCGATATATTTCTCTAATGATCCTCCCGACATATATTCCATAACGATGCCATATTCGATACAATTATCGTAGGCGGTCCTCTTCGGCTTATATAAGCAGCAGTATTGGATTATATTCGGATGCGAAAAACTCTTCAGTAACTTAAATTCTTTCCTAAGAGCTTCGTAGCCTTCCGCCTGTTTCGTTTCTTTCTTTATAAACTCGTACAATTTCAGCGCCGCCAACTCCTCGGCCTCAGGGAGTTTCACTAACCACACCTTCGCCTCGGACCCGCCACCTAACAAACTCAATTTTTTTATCTTGCCTCTGTATTCATCAGCCGCAATCAACCGCGAAAGAGAATTGTTTGCATGATAAGAGGAGACGTCTACAACGGAGGACGTTTGCCCAGATATCGCTGAATAATTCGAGACAAGCGTTTGGTCGGTGCCGATGGAAGCAAGGATATCCCCTGACTTGCTCATCTCCTCACGACCATTCAAGCTGTCATCAGCGAGATTGAACCTATTTGTCATAGGAGTCTGCAAAGTATATTGTGATCGAACTGTGTCAAGATCATCTAAGTTGAAGCTCGCTTTTTGCCCTCGATATGAGGGTGTTACTGATAATAGCTGCTTAGATTTAGTATCCGGACCTACAGACGAGTTTATGCTGTCATCACAGGGTATAATGTTAATGAATGGTTGCTCTTTCCGAGCCATGTTGGAACGTGGGGATATATCTGAATTATCAGCGACTTTGATGGGAGTAGTGAGTGAAGGATTTTTGGGATATTGGAGTGAACTTAGCACCTGAGCTAGCTCTCTGGAGTCTGTGGTGAGCTTTTTCGCGTCCGAACGGACATGCGGGACTTCCAGGTAGTTGTTGTTGTCTGTACAAAATGAGTTATTCTCTCCGAAATCAATGCTTTCTGATTTAGAAAAAGGGACAGAACCATCATGGGAGATGGTATTCAACGAAGGAAGCTCTTTGTAATTAAAATCTTGCTCGATTACATCAAAGGAGGTTTTTCTGCTCCAAGCCGGAGGATTAACAGTTACCGTCAATGTGTTACTCTTCTTTAGAGTAGGAGCCTGAGTAAAGGCATTTGAATGAGTTGAATTTTCAAGGATGTTGGAAGCAGCTCGTGAAAGCGGCGTATTGAATCCCAATCCGCTATTGTTGCTCAGGATCGATTTTTTTAATTCCTGCAAGCGAGGACTCGCGAGATCCACTGTTCCTCCATCCAAAGCAGTGCTGATTTGGATGGAGCATGCTTTCCGGTAGAGGTAGCCAGCTTGATGAGTAGCTGAAATTGGCCTGGATATTTGAGGAATATAAAGTTCGTGAGCCTCGGGAAACAGATGCTCGTTATGGAGGGCTGTCTTAGGTCTGAAAACTGATGGCTTGCCCTGCCCTGAGAATGCGGTAGGTGTCGCAGGATTTTTCCTGATTGAGGATTGAAGTACATTTGAGTTTTCTGATGATAATTTCGAGCTTAGGCTCAACGATCCCTCGGACACAATATTTCTTCGACCAGTTTGATTTCCAGTATCGAAGGTCACTTGGTTCGTGTTGGTTATTCTATCCGTGGTAGCGATTGAGCCAAGATGCGATGAGAATGGCCGTTTTTTGTCTTTATTTTGCTCTTGGATGAATTTCAACAGTTCTTCGTCGATAAACTGGGACCTGCTGATATCTTTCCGCAGTCTAATGATCGAATTATCAGAATAGAATAATTAATTGCTTTATTTACGAATTTTGTCTCAGAAATGCCTGTGACTTATTCTGAGTCTCTACTCCATTACCCTCTGGTCCTACATGTCCTCCTTCGTGAGGGCCGCTCTGCCATCCGTAATCATTTAATATAATTCTCTCTTTATTCTGCCGGGTTTCAGCTCTTTTTGGTTGAAACTTTTGAAGATCTTCTTTATGCAGGGTATTAAGACTCATCGATCTTTTGAGAGGCTGTCGCAGATTATCAATACTATCGCCAATGTATTTAGTTGCTAAACTCGCTCTAACACCAGCACTCTCGATTTTTTCCTCCTTGCTCTTCTCACTTGATGACCGAGAAAAAATGTTCTCCATCGACTTCATCTGAAATGACGTTTCTTTCCCTTCTTCTTGGTGCTTTTCTTCGACCTTGCTCTGTTTTAATAGTCTAGCCATTTCAGCCGAATCATCTAATCTGCTGTTCTGCTCAAGCTTAGAAGATTTGCCATTTCCTTCTTCTCTTCTATTGTGAAAAAGTGAAATTTCCTGCCCGTTAGCACCATTGCTCATTGAATTTTCTGCATTCGTTTCCTCGCAAGTTTCCATTTTAGAGTCCTTGAGCGTTTTGATAACTGGATCAAATCCAGATTTTATGATTTGCACATTCTTTCTCTTCTCAACACTGCTTCCGCCACTACTGTCCTCGTTATCTACAACTTTCGAATGGTTTGGACCAATAAAAACTCGATTTGCTTCTTCGATAACAGGAAGATTAGGCTGTATTAAATCTGTCCTATGCTTTTGGTTGTCCTTCAAGAGATTGGAGTTCAGATGCTTGATCTTGGCGTTTCGAGTATTATTCACTTGAAGTTTCATTTGGACTGGAGCTTTCGCCACTTTCTTCATAGGTTTATGCTCGTCATTTGACCTAGGCTATTATGCAAGGGATACTATGGATTTATCGCTACCTTAAGGTTTTCATCATAGTATCACATTTTTTAAGCAATGTTTCTTCCTTTGCCAGTAGTCCTATGGTTCCACGATCTAAGAAGGGACTATTTGTTACTTTTCGTTCCTGAAATGACCAAATCACCTGTGTGGATGCCCTTAATATTTGCGATTTCCTCTAATGCTGCGCTGATCGGTGAAGAAAATTGACGTTCTGGGTATCTGGGACTGAGAAAACTGATGAATCAAGCATTGGAGAGCGCATTTGTACCTTAATCCGCCGGGGTCTAAGCCGTTTGGAGTGATAGACATCTGATCTTTGAGATTTTCGACGCTTTTTGCCAACCGTTTATTGAGGAGACCTAAGTCTACAATAGCGGAAATAAGTTTTCTTGGACCATTTTGCGAATGGGTGTACCTGGCCTCTGAGTATGAGGTTTCATTGTAGTTTGTTGCTACTGAGTTCTGACTTAACTAGGAGTATTAATTAATTTATTTGCGACTTTAAGACAATAATATCAGACTTGCGAATTCTTATAATCACAGATTATGCAGATTAATGAATTGATAGATGAATAGATTGATAGATCTTAATAAGGAATAACTTAGCCTTTGAGTGAATAATGAGAACAACAAATGTATTTGAGAAGAGGGATCCTAGCGAACTTTCGACGAGGAGTATGGAGCTTAACGGTAATTAAGGATTTTTCTGTATTCTAGAAAAGGATTTAGAGGTAGTGTATTGGGATTTGGAGCAGTTAAGCAATTAGGAAAAAGCACAAATTTATTAGGAGCTTGATAAGTTTCTTTGCAAGAAGGTTTTTTGTCTTAAATTTCATGGGATTTTAGAGAAGCAATTCACTCGTATTGGAGTAATTTTTCTGCTTAGTTATTGATAAAAAGAATTAATCTGAGATAATAAAGCCGCAAGACAGTAGAAGCTCTATTTCTATGTGATCTGCCATTCTATTTGAGAACAAATCTTTTTCAAAAAGATATACAAACTCTCGAACGTTTTGAGAAAATGGATAGTGGTTGGGTATTGGAACCTGCTGTTTTTGTGAGAGAAATTTTTAGATTTTTGATTAAGTGGGCACTTCCGACCCTTGATGGCCTGAAAAATGAAAGGATCCTAGCGATCTTAATTATCGATCTTGATTATCATAGTCATGATCACGTGGAATACCCTTTTTCGGGAGTAACAGATATAAGCTCAATTTTCAAAAATAGATTCTCTTCTCAGCAGCTCATCATGAAGTATAATCAGAACAATGTTAACTAGAGAACAAAAAGAATACGAAACAATGGATATTTCAGTTCAGCTAATTGATTTATCTGATACTCCTTGAACAATTCTTGTCTTTCTTAAACTATCATATAGACAGGCCGACAAGTCCTCTCTCTCTTTTTCATTGTTTGAGGGACTGATACAAAGAAAGGTCTCATCTCTTTTTACTTATTCACTGAAAACTTAGTCACAGTACTGTTTGATTTATGTAACGACCAACAATTTTATAATCACGAATTTTATCTATCCCGAACACCTAACTTGCTGCTCCAGTATTTTAAAACAATCCGTAGAATTTGAGAACACATGCCTTCGAGACCTATTTTCTCTTATAGAAAACAAGAAAATCTCTCTTCTTCACACCAATTACCTAGAAAATCAACAACTCTCTCTTTCTGGCCCGGCTCTAGTGTCCTATAAAAATAACTTCAGAAACGCCAAATTCTCCAAAATACTATTGAGAAAAGTGACCTTCCTCTCAAGCTCGAGGCCGTTTTTTAATGAGAGTCGCCTTGAAAAATACTTTAAGGCATTTTTCTTCAATTTTCTTTAATTTCTGAACAATTAGATGGAGTTTCTCTGAATTAATTAAATTTTTTTGGTGCGAAATTGACTGGAAATATCGCTAAAGAAAATGGAACGTCTAAATCACGTGATTATTATTAAATTCAAATAATTGTTGATTAAGCTAACAAGTCCGCATAGATTTTGAATATGAAAACGAGTACTTCGTCTATGAAGAAGCCCTTCAGTCTTATGATTGAAACCTCTGAGGACCCCGCAACGGAGTTTTACACTCCAAGTTTGAGAAAGCAGGTCAAAAAAGCTCTTACGATCGAGATTTTCGACTCATTTGCTGATCCTTCGAATTCACATCCAAAATACTACCAGCTCCTTCAGCCCTCTCCTTCTCTTGCTCATAAGCTCTCCGAATTCTCTCTGAACACTCCTAAAAGCAGCAGGCGCTCTGGTGGGTTCTTTTCGGCCAAGAATTCCCTTCAAACGGGCTTCAATGCTGAGCTAGACAATAGGAAGTTTTTCCAGTCTGCTGCAGTTTCAAATGACTATGATGACTATTACATCCAAGGAAGCTTCTATGATGTTTCAATGAGTAAAGGCCATCGGAAAACCATGGAAGACAGAGTAAATTATCTTTTCCACATCATTTCCTGAGCAATAATTCTTTTATTAGGCAACAATTAACCCTGAACTCACCGAAAATCGACTCAAAGACAAATTCTTTGGCGTCTATGACGGTCACACGTCTTCCGACGTCAGCGATTTTCTTCAAAAAAATCTCCATGTTCTTATGGCATCCCAAAACAATTTCCATGCAGAACCAGGGCTTGCGCTTAAAGAATGTAATTCTTTAGCTTAATGTGACTCTTTTATTTACTCTCATTGTTCAGCTTTCCATAAGATCGACAAGAAAATCCTCGAATCACCGGACATTCAAGGAGGAAGCACAGCGCTTTGCGCTCTCATTCGCGGAAAAAGACTCTATTTGGCTAATGCAGGCGATTCGAAAGCGGTTCTGGTCTGCAAGAACGAGATAAAGGATATGACAACAGAACATAGAGCCTCCAACGAAGAAGAAAAACTCCGGGTGGAGAGCCAAGGAGGCGTTGTTATTATTCACAGGAGTCGAAACCTTGTGCAAGGGAGTTTGCAGCTGACAAGGTCGATAGGAGATAGGAAGTATAAGAAATACATCAGCTGTGAGCCGGATATTTTCGAGCATGAAATTGCACGTGAAGATCAGTTGTTTATAATGGCGACTGATGGATTCTGGGATGTAAACATATTTTTCGGGGTTTGTGGTTTAATTGAGAACTAATATAGGTGATGAGCAACCAGGAAGTGATGCAGATCATCAAAATGAACGATTTTCAAACGACTGGACTGTCGAAGATACTTTTGGAAAGCGCGTTGAGGAAAAGGAATTATGGGCTGGACAACATCTCATTGGTTGTCATTTACCTCAACGAATTGGCTAAATTCGAATAAATCACTATAAGCTTTTATAATTCATCAGCGTCACATACGATTGTATGTATCCAGAGGCCAAGAGAGTGAGGGAACAGAAGCCAATGGCAATAAATCAATCTGTTTGCTAATTTGCTATCCGAGAATATAACTTCCCGTTGCATCAGCATTGGGAACATATATATATGTCTATCTTAATTTATTATTAAGAGGTATAACATGTTAGTTATACTTGCCTTTCACAGTGAGAGGTGACTAATTGTAAATTGTTGAGTTATTGATTTTTTCATACGCATCTTTTTGTTTGCTAGACTAAAGCCACAAGTCCTCTATAGATTTATTCGTAAATCTCAAGCATTTTATTTCCTTTCAACTTCAATTCACAGCTATTGAAAACAACTCTCTGTTCTAAGACCTGCATTTGATTTATCACTCGTGCATAGCAAGTCAATTCAAGTCTAAGATACTGAAAACCTCGAGGCCCGCAGAGAATACAGTGAGATCTATTGTTTAAGCGGTCAGTTTTGTATTTTGAACTGCGTTTTTTTTAAATTGGCTTTTGTTAATAAATCATTCGGAAAAATATAACCTAATTAAAATTGTATAAGATAAGTTAGGAGCGCCTAATGGTATGAATCATTCCTTTCTCCTTCATTCTTACTAAACGAAACAGTCTGAAGTCGAAGAAATATTAAACAAAATCAAGACCCATAGCTCCGTTGAAGGCTTGGTCATTGTTAACAGCGAAGAGAACCTCATCAAGAACACTTTCGGACCTGACAAGAAGGAATTCAGTGAAAATATTTCAAAAACGATCCCTCAACTCGCCAAAAAGGCTAGAATTGCCGTTAAAGAGATCGATGCAAAGGTGGATTTTCAATTATGTGCCTGCATTTACAAAGTTTCATAGGATACGTTAACATTTTTGCGAATCAGATCCAAATATTATGAAATAATGGTCGCTCCAGGTAGCATATTCATTTGAAGCCCTTTTGTTTACTCTCCTATCAGATGATAACTTTATGATGATTGTTGTGCAAAAGACTGGCGAGAGAAAAACAGAAGAAAGCTAAATATTAGAAAATCTATTTGCATTTGTTTGCCGGAGTCTGCTGAGAAGCTTTTCTTTACTGTTGATACTTTCATACCAAATCGCGGCTGCGAGTTAAAATTGTATATCTCAGCAATTTGGATCACAAGAAATTTTTACTAAAGTGTCCCTCTCGCTCTGAATCAGGTCGATCAATAGGTTAGTTAGGAGAGCGTATGATTCGATTGATTTATTGTATTATTTGTTACAATAAAAAGTCGCATAGTTTGTGAAACTTTACATGATGCCAAAACTGCAGGTTATCACAAATGGGGAGACTGGTAATCGTTCATTCATAAGAAAATGAATCAAAACCCACTGTAGAGGAAAAAGGGAGTATTCCCGCAGACAAAGAGTCGATTGAGGCGAATAAAACAACGGAAATGCGTCTAAGCAGCCAATCTCGTGAGCGAAGAACGAGGAGATATAGCGGAGTTTCAGCGTCAACGGAAAAAAAGGGTTTCACGATGAAATATTTAGATGGGATCAACCCAAATCGCAGCATTATATACAAAAAAGACATGTTGAACGAAACACTTCGCATCCGAGAAGATAGAAAATTCACTGAGAGACCCACCGAACCTCAGAACGTTTCGATTCTACAAGAATTGCACACATCATTTCAAAAACCTGAGTAAGTGGAATCCAGAATTGATCAGTCATAGTGATTCACCATAATATCTAAAGCAATGCTGAGACCACAATTGAAAAACTCAAGAAAAAATGCGAGTTGCAGAAAAAAATAATCCAAGAACTTGATGCGAAGGTCCACGAGAGTTTGCAGAGAGAGGAAAAACTGCGATTAGCAAAAGATCAGGCTCTGATAAACAAATATGGTAATTTTGCGAATCAGCATTAAGTGACTTGATACCTCAAAAGAGTTTTTGAAAAGCGATAATGAAAGGCTTAAGATTGAGAATAGTAGCCTACAAAAAGACCTTCACACGATGGCGCAGAAACTGAAGAATTTAATTGCGATTAAGTCGACAGATAGGTGAAGCATCCTTTTTAACCACATCCACTGAGCCTATCATACAAGGTCGATGAAAATGGAAACGTTATTGAAACAGAGGGAAAAGGATCTAGATGACGTACTCATGGATAGAGCTAATTTAGATAAAGTGAAGAAAGATCAAGATAAGGCTATAAACGCTTTAAAGCAGGAGAAAGATCAATTAAATCGAGTATTGCTTTAGGTGATCAGCTCAGGGAGTTTATTTTGTATAGGTCATCAGCGAACTGGTACAAGAGAATGAGAGTCTGAAAAGGAGTCAAATCGGACCTTGCAGAGAGGAAAACATTGCGTTGAGAGAGCAGCTTAAGGAATGTCACAAACGAATCAGAGAGGGCGAGAAGCTCATAAAGCAGCAGAATTATATTATCACAATCCTGGATGCCAGACAGAAAGAATTGTGCGATAAAGCAGGAATGACTCTGAACCCGTTATTGGACCAGCAAAAACGTGAGGAATTTTTCAAATCCATGCACCATTATCAAAGGAACTTCCTGCGCGCCTCGAAAAACGCGGATCAAATGGTCTCCGATGACACATGGATAGAAGCGCTTGAAAGCTCCGAAGATGAAACTGCAGAAAATCCTAATATAGTAATATTATTAGTGCTTTTTCTATATAACGAATTAGTCCGCAGCAGAGAAATATAAACGGGTACGCAACAAGTACTCTGGCTTGAAAAAAGCGAATAAAGTCATGGAGAGAAAACTCAAAGGAGAGATTGAACTGCTTGTAAAAAGATTGAATGAAGTTGAGTTAAAGCTTCGAGAGCGCGACAAAGTAAGACACTGTTGCTTTAGAAAGACTATAATATAACATAATGATTTGTTAAAACTATAGGAGAATCAGCTGTTATCAGATCGGATGTTTAGTCTTCGTAGCCGAAGGTTCCAGCTAAATCAAACTCTGAGCAAGAGTAGAGCGCTTGAAGTGAGTCTCGATGGATCAGGTTTCCTGCAGAAAAAAGAAAAGGGGCAGTCAGTGTCTGATACGTCGAAAATTTTCGAGCTTTCGATGACGAATGGATCTCCCAAAGATAATCAACTGCAAAATGATTTTATTGACGAAGTTCAGACTGAGATGCAACCGAAAAACGTCCAGAAGACTTCTGGGGAAGATGAGAATATCAAAATGGAAGAGAAAAGCAGCTATGATCAGGATCAGCAAGAGGATACCGAAAGAAAAGAGACTGAAGCAAGAACGGAAGGAGGTGATAAAATGATCTGTTTCTCGCCGTAAACTATTGTAGATAAAGTAGAAGAACAAATAATACAAGAAGAAAATGAGCGAAAAGAGACAGAAGATCCACTCGAGCAGGCCATTAACGAGAGAGAAAGAGAGAGAATGGAAAGCAAAGATGAAGAAGAGCAAACTGAAGACGATCAAAACGCTGATGAAGTTCTTAATAAGGGAGAGAATGAAGAACTCATTAATGAAGAAAAAGAAGATGTTAACATACAGCAAGCAGATATTAACGTACAGGAAGATCAAGAGCCCAGCAAAGAAATACAAAGGACTGAGGAATCAAAAGTGCAGGAAAATTCAATCGAGCTCGAGAACGACCTTGAAGATGACGCTGAAGAAGAGCCCTTTATTGATGTTCCTGCGCCTAAATCTATCGGTCGTCGAATGAAAGGTGACAAAATCTTCGACGACAGAGACGGCCTCAAAAGTAAAATTCCTGTGAAAATCTACAGAATTGACGTTTGGCAACATGAAAAATCGATCACTGGACTCCAAGCAACCTATCAACTTTCGGACGGCTCACTTCTTCAAGGCAGACTTTACCTCGATCTCAGAGCAGGGGAAAAGGAATTCCAAGAGCCCTGGGTCGTCGAACCAGATGAAACTATCGTAAAAATAGTCGGACGCTGCTCCAAGGAGTTCGGTCTTGAAAAACTAAGCATTTTTACAAATAAACGTTGCACTCACTATGGAAATGTACATTCTCGAGCCGAGGAGTTTACAACTGAATTCCATGAAAAAAGGCCACCAATGCTTCTATATGGATCTCGCAGAGTCATCCGAGGTAAGCACCACTCCATTTTCAGACCTCACCTCACCCTCATTTTATCTTTTTCTAGAATTCCGAAAGTTAGACCGAACGGTAATTTCATGCGTTGGATTCAAAATCGCCTCTAATGGGAAGAGAAAATGGCACACACTAATTAAAATTTAGCTTATGTATGTATGTAGACTATGATTTTTTTGGTAAGTATCAAAACACTGAGTACTTTGTGATAGAGAGCAGTTATCTGATAATTAACTAAGAAGCCTAAATAAGCTTATTTTGATTGCTAAAAATTTATTGAATCTAAGTTTGCGAAGAAAAAATGGATCTTGACAAGGAACAAATCAAGGAATTAGTCACCTTCTTGAACGACAAGAACCCCGTCGTCAAAGTTGAGGCCTTGGGCATCATATTGCAATACTCCGCCAAAACCGAACACCGAAAGCTCTTCGAGGGAACCGACCTGATGAAATTAGTCCTTAGACTTCACTCAGACGAGGTATTCTTGTGCTAGCCTCATCAGTTATAGTAATATTTTACCAGCGATACACTGAAAGAGCAATCTCAGTGTTGATAAACTTCACTCAAGATGAATATTTCCGAAAGCAGATTGTTGAACTCAAAGGAGCCACGAGAATTATTGAAACTCTGACAGACCACGTGCTAAAATACGATTATTTAAGTAAAACTGTGAGTTATTCTTGGTCTTAATTATCCTTCAATGAAGTGTCGAAGACAGCCTTAGACCCAAAAGAAGAGGCAAAGAATGCTGCAGAAGAAGGAAGGTTCACTGAGGAGCAATTGATGTTGGTCATCCAACTCAACCTTCTCTTCCTCTCAAATCTATCACACAATGACGTCGTCCGAGAACAGATCCTCGAATTCGATAGAGAGCCAGAGTTCCATGGATTACATGTGTCGTTGATGCTCGGGTGGTTCAGCCATCCAAAACTGAGTCCCTTCTTCCATTTCTTCAGCAATGTGCTTGCGAACCTCACGTCTGATAAAAAATGCCGTGAATTTTTGCTTGAACCGAAATGGAAGCTTTTCGACCATATTACTACGAGCGTTTACAGCGCAGACCCAAATAGAAGACTCGGTACCCTTAAGGTACTCAGAAACCTCTTTTTCGAATACGAAAATGAGGTCGTGTTGAAGTATATCTTGAGCCCTGCGGTAAAACATTCTAAATTTCATTTGTGTCTTATTAATTGCTCTGTAGCACAAAGTTCTTAACAGTTTATTGAAGTGCTTGGCTTTTGTTTTAGCCCAGACGTTGAATTTGGTTAAAGATGCCGAGAAATACCACGAACAAGCCGTGGAGATCTGCAAATCGTTGAAAATTGACACGACTGAGTTAGACAAAGATCCTAATCTGAGTCAATCGTTGGAGGAGATCGACATTGTGATTGATATTTTCGTTGTGATAACAAATCTTGACCCTGAGAAGCACAAGCCAGAAATCGATCTTGAATTATTGAGAAAGCTGCTGGAATTAATCCCTAAAGTCACCTCTAAGGAAGAAATCAAGAACAGAGTGGATGTTATTTATGCTTTAATCCTCAAAGAAAACACGATGATGATGTAATAGTGGTAGCTGAATATTACTTAGGAAAGTTATGTTTATTGTTTTGTGGCGGCTTTCATTCAGATATATATGGGTTTTATAGGTTTTGCAGCGGATTTTGATTGAAATAATGATCATCCAAAGAAATGATGATTTCTTCCAAATCAATAGAATTCAAGTGATCTCTCCTGGCCAGTTTGATTGAGGTTATTAAGTTTGTATTCAATTTTGTAAGCAAGGGGCAAATACCAGGATAATCACGTAGTAACTTAGTTTATTCAATCATCTATGACATGGCACTCTTGCATATATAGAGCTATTATGAATGAGGCAGATACTTCTCTTTTCGAGGATAAACATTAGAAAATTCGTTGAAATTCAGTCGAAGAATACTGAGTATCGATGGCTTAAGCTAGTCAAATTTAACCCACTTCTGAGATCAGCATTTCCTCTCAGCAGAATATACATTTAACCAATACAAATGAAAGAAAAGACTAACTACAATTTATAGACCTTCTTCAAGTCCTCTCCCTCTTGTTGTGAGATCAGGTTCTTTTCAGAAAGCGCTGAAATCAATTCATTCAGGTCTAAGCAAACATGTGAATTATAAAATCTGACTAAAGCATTGATTAATACCTTTTTTCTCGCTTTTGAGGAGTGATTTTGCAAAAATTTCAAATCGTTTCACGTTCTTCATCGTTTGTACCAGCTGTCGAGCAAGCTCAGGGTTACTAGCAGCAGCAAACAATTAATATACCCTGTGCGATATTAGAAAAATTACCTTGGGACGATCCTTTTGGCAAAAGAAATGAACTCCGAAAACACATCCATATCTAACCCCTCCTTAAATATCCCTGGCAGATTTTCGACACCAACAGATAGGAGGTACTTCTCTCCAGCCTCGTTGTTTGTTTTTATATATTTCCAGGTGTTATTAAACTCGCTCGAATTGGGCATTGGAGCCGCTTGCGTTTTTTCTATAGTCGCCCCATTCGCTGTACCATTTGACCCGCCCTTCTTTTCATAGTTTTCAATAATTTCTTTCTCCATGTTTTTAATAGTCTGCTCAACAATTTTCTCAGTGTTGATCTTCTGCCCTCGGCCTGCTTTTTCCGCCTCACCTTTCATCTGTTCTGTTGGACTACTGCTTGATTTAGCTATCTTTGACGTTTTCTTCATCGCTGGCTTCTTTGGTTGTCTATTGAGATTCACCTTTCCGAAAGTGGTTCCAATATGCTCAGTGTTCAAATCCAAACGGAAAGAAACTTTCTGATCGCTGCTCTTCGGTATTTCTTGATCATTTGCCTTATCATGCTTCTCGTGGGTCAATGCTTTTCCTTCAATATTTTTCAGCGTGATGAAATCTGAAGCCTCTTCAGTTTGAATCGGACCTTCCGTTTTCTTCGTAGAACTTATTTCTGATTCAGCTTTTGTTTCAGGCTTTTTCACTTTCTCCTGCTCAGACGGCACCTCCTCCTTTGGCTTTTCATCAGGATGAATATCCTTTACACTCACACGTGTTTTTGCTTTATTTGGATCCATGTAAGGCAAAACCATTTTTTTAAGTCTTTCCTCTTTAATCGACTTCAATTTTGCCTTGAGAATTTTGTATTCCTCTTGAATGTCTTTGTCATTCGGTTGCAATTTATCAGCTTTCTGTATATCCTCCAAGGCCGCTTTGTATTTCAAAAGACGTCTTCTTGCTTTGCTTCTTCGCACAAGAGATTTCACGTGCTCTGGAAGTGCCTTCAAGGCATTCGTGCAATCTTCCTCGGTTTTGAGGTATTCATCGATTTTCATATACGTCATCGCTCTATTAGAATATAAAGTTGCAAGGAGCTCAGCTGGGATCTCTTGGTTCGCAGCCGTCTTTATCGCCTCGGTATACATGTCTATCGCTTTGTCATA
>ENA-UOUE01001132-UOUE01001132.1-compost-metagenome-genome-assembly--contig:-NODE-1132-length-18238-cov-14.649469_pt1 | contig 18238 bp, 14 predicted proteins | sample MGYA00238146_ERZ747223 | MGnify/ENA primary metagenome ERZ747223 (study PRJEB28781, sample SAMN06268865) | compost metagenome | isolation source: single cell | place: USA: California, Emeryville, Joint...
CATGACGTAGTAATTGGTGTCACGAAAAACCGATTTTCGTGGTCTAAATCTCAAACATCAATGAAATTTCCGGAACCACTTATTAACTACGGCTTCGATTCTTCAACTGTATCCTTTAAGAGAGGCAAGGAGACGCAGCAAGAGCATCCCTTCACCTTCAAAACGAATTTTCTAACTTATTAAACAGGAAAGACCAATCGTCTCTACTGTTAATTTTTTTTCGGAAATGCCTCTAAAATAGTAAAACAGATAAAAAAGAGCAAAAATCCCCAATTGTAAACCAGAAAACAAACAAATCACATCAAAAACAAACAAATAATAAGCAAAGTACAAAAATCCAAGGCAAAGAAACATCACAAATCTTATAAAGAAAGAAGACGATTTCAGGCAAGATAATCTAATGTTCATTAATTTGTTTATATTAGGACTCGCTCAATGGTTTCTCAGAGAATCTGTTGTGGGGGATTTCGGGTTTTCTGGGAAATAGAGTCCCTCCAAGCCTTGGATCATGCTTTTACTAGCAGGCCCGGCGAGGAGCCAAAACAAATAATAAAAAAAAAACATAATCTTTTTTAAAAACTAAAAAACTCGGTTCCACAGTCGTAACAGACTGGAAAGTCAGGCTCGCAAATACTGCTGGAAAAAGCATTATTCAAAGCCGGAGGGCTCTCTATCAAATCGGTTTCACTCATTCTAATTTTTTTACATAATTCTTCTTGATTATATACATTAAAGTTTTTATGACTTGACTTTAAATGCAACTACTACTAACCAAAACACAAAATCCATTTTCTTTAGTGATACAATAACAATAGAATTTAAGTTTTCTTCAATATAATTTCTCTATATTCAACTGTTAATTAGAATGACACCGAATGGAAAGATGATTTCGCAAAAAATCTTTAGCTATCACCAGGTTCGTAGTAGAGTTCAATTGCTGATGCTGCTATTCCCTAAGTCTTTTATTTTGTTTTGTAAACGCTCAGCGGAACTAACTCAAAGAATTGAGGATCAGATTTGATGCAACTCTATCAGCTTGCAAAGTAAAGGCAACTATTCCTTTTCCAGAAAGAATTACATAATGCCTCTCAAAAAACGATAGCCTAATAAATTCTTTCTAATTAGAACTTTTTCTAATTATTTGCAGAAACAAAATTTGAAAATGAGTGATATCCGAAAAGTTTCAAAAGAGAAGCGAATCCATGTCTACAAAGACAACGACAGCATTGTTGAAGACCTGGATAAAGAAAACGCTTCAGAGATGGGTTTTCAGAAGAAGAAAGAACCTCCAGAGCGATTACACATGGAGCCCAATGGATTTGCTTCCCTAGCCTCCTTCGATAGAGGACCCAATTCAAATCAGCTAGAGGATAGCTGGACCTTCAAAACTAGTTTTCTCAACTAGCTCAACTCCAACGGTAGGGTCCCAAACCGCAAAAAGAAAACAAAGCGTGAAGACTGCCGAAACAAAGAAAGAAACCCTTCCGCTCCACACAAGAAGAACACCAAATGGAATATAAACAATGAAAAGATTTAGTTTGAGTACTACTATAACTCGCTTGATAGTGGTCTCCCAAAGGAGATTTGCATTGACTGGAATACGGATTTGGATAGAGCTTGATCCTATGATGCGAGTTTAGAATTTCAAGAGGGACTTATTTACATGTAACACTCTCGAGCTGGTGAAGAAAACATGGAAAAGTGGATCATGATGCTGATCCTGGTTATCATACGGTACCGCTAGGAAAGCGGTTGATAGACCAGGATCAGCATCATGATCCACTTTTCTATGTTTTCTTCACCAGCTCGAGAGAGCCAGATTTCAATAAGTTTCATTTGAGATAGTTTTTTCATTTTCTATATTGCTTGTTGATGTTTTATAACCAATTTAACAACAACCAAAACCCAAAAATCATGTTCTTTAGGTTAGAAAACTCACTAATTTTCGCAATTTTAGATCGCCGGGAAATAAGATCACTCACTTCGATGATATCATTCTGACTTGTGAATTTTAGACATTTATTGAAATTTCGGTAAGTGATAACTTCTCTTAACTTAATAATAATAAACAACTCACTTAAGTGAGGTCTCGATAATCTTCAACAGATTCAAAATTAATTTTTAATAAAGCAATTTTGTTTTATTAAGAAGAAACCTGCCGCATAGGTTCAACGATAGTGAATTGCTGTGATTTCAAAACAGTTGTATACAAATCTTCATGAAACGAAAAAATTCCAGTTGATAGTGAGTGAATAAGAATTCAATACATCTCGCCACCCTAAACTCAGTTCTGGTACGGATGCTCAATTTCATTCACAATATGAATTTTCTAAGTAGGTACGTAATATTCTAATATCTAATATGATTCCAGGGAACTAATCGATTCCAAAATTGAAAATTTCTGGTGATGAGTGACCACCTGTGAGAGAGGAATATGTAATAGGTTAGATTTCGACAGCTTACTATTAACTTCGCTCAAACCAATTGAAATCATTCAATCATTACTTTTCAGAAGGCAAATTCTCAAGCAAGCACCAAAAAACGATTCAGACAAAGTTTTCTACAATAGCCATTTTTTGAATGAAAATCTAATTGCAAATTAAGTTGAAGCCTAAACATTCAAATCCACGATCAAAGTCTCAAAATTCCCCCTAAACTGCTTCAATAGGATGTGAATATCACATGGAGTACCATAGATATTTTTGCAGAGTCAAATGTTCGGCTTGACTTCTTAGTAATATTTAAGCTTTTCTTATGTAATATTTTTCATATATCCTTATAAAGCAAGGAAAAAGTTGCAAACTCAAACAAATCTCAGCTACCCTGATCTTTTGAGACATAAGTAATGGTCTTCTGGCATTTGAGCTCTTTATTTACTGACTTCGCTTTGTCAATTTATCATTTCTTGCTCGCCTTCTCTTGGTCATTTTTTCTCTCAATTTCTGCCATTTTGCGAAGATTCATCATCATGAAGTCCATGAATTCTTGAAGGTTGATCTTGCGATCCTTGTTTTGGTCACTCTTATTGAAAAGTATTCTCACCTCGCCTTCAGTTGGAGCAGGCTGGCCTAATTTCTGGTTAGTTTCAACAGCTAGGAGATACAGCTCGTTGAAATTTAACAATCCACTTTGATCTTTGTCCGCTTCGTGGAACATCTTCTTGATTTGCTCCTCTATCTTCTGGCGCTCCTTTTCATTCTCGAGCCTCTCATATAACTTCTTCTCACTCTTCAGTTCTTAAGTTTTAGCAATATGTATAGGTCGGAATTTGTTACCTTGGACCTTGAATCGCAGCAGTTTCCCATGGCAATTATTTATTTGATCGATTATTTTATTTATAAAAGTTTGATCTCATCAGATAAGCAGTTAACATAAATTAATTACATTTTAAGGAAGGCACGTTTTTACAAGCAAAAACGGTGAGTCTATCAAAAAAATTATTTTTGATGTGAGGCCTTTTTTGCTACTCAACAACAAACAACTATAAAAAAAAAGTAATTTTAAGACCACTTCTTCTCTCGATTCAAGTCCAAGACCATTTTGAGCTTGATTGTGAGGTCAGAAAAGATTGAAAGACCGATCTAATGCTCCCTTCCAACATAATCGCTTTCTAAAGTAGGTCATATAAAATTACACATGGGCAGATCAGAAGTATCTCTTGCCTATTCTCCTTCTCTAAGGCCAGTAGCTTCTGTGAAATCATCGGCTGTGACTTAACGCCATTAAGTAAAGATCATGATGAAGCAATTTTTAATTTGAGAATTATTTTGTTTTGAAAGATATTTGAGTGTTTGACTTACTTTGACCAGCGAATGGCAAATCACAAAAATTCGTTCTGCTAACCTGATACTACTCATTTGCAGCAATATAATTTCTCAGTCAGACCGTCTTTGCTGGATAACTTGCTTGAGCACATAACCCACTTCAATCTTCAAGCAAATTCTCGAATATAGAGCTACACATACTCTTTTATGTGCTCTCTCGATGGATGGCAGCTTTGATGACTAATTTGGAAATAATTCTAATTTTCCACGTTCATTGCATGATGCTATGATGCAATTTGGCTGAAAATTAAATTTGACTCGCTTAACGTGAAATTAACCTTCACAGACCTCGATCTTGAGTGTGGAATTTTTTTTCTCCTGAAAACCTCGAATTGAGTCCGATTCAACACAAGAATATCATTTTTCGCTGGTTCGAAGGTTAGTTCTTTTCGAGAAATATCCAGAATTTTTAAATTTTCTCTTCACACCTCTAGCAAATATATTTTTGAATTTTCAATAAATACGCGCATTTTTGTTGACAATTCAGCCTCAACAGTCATGACAGACCACCCACTCCACCAAGCAAAGCTCAAATACTTCTCAATCAACCTTTACAACGTAACATGTTGCTCAAAAACTCACCTAATTCCTCAACATGCAATTAGTCCTTCATAGCCGATACTGTGTCTCAATTCAACAAAAGCAAAAAGGAACCAAAAGACGAAGAGAAGCTTCTCCAGGCTTTCGAGTACCTCGTTCTCCAGAAAAGCTACGCAGAATCTCCTCTTGACCTCGGAATTGGTAGGAAAAACCTGCCTTCATCATTAGATGTATCAGATTTGCTGATCTGTATCGAAACAATCGCCCAGAGCAAACTCAGAGCCCTCTTAGAACATGTTTGCCCTTCGGGCCATACATCGCACCAGAAAACAGTGAATTTCTCAGAGACCAGTGCTTTCTTTAATAGGATCTTAGACTCCTACTTGGAAACAGTCGTAATGTACCAATCCTGGCATTTTAGCAACATCCCAACTCTTTTGTTGGATTACATGGTCGAATTTTCACCAGATTTGTCGTTCTATTGCAAGATGTATCAGCTTTTTCAGGTAATGCTACAGTGTCTTCCTCAGCCGAATGAAACAGGGGCAAGGTTAGAAGGGGTGCATGGCAGGAATTTGATAAAAGCGTATGATAGATTCATTACTTGGAATGCCGCGGTGAGATTTTTTATCGAAAACTGCAGAACCGATATCAAGATGCTCATGGGCGCGATCAGCCAGTTCAGAGAGAACATCGACCTCCTCGAAGGATTTTTCGAGGATTACCTAAAAACCCTCAATCATAACGAATTTTTCCTTCCCCTTGCCAAAAAAATCTTTCAATCGTTTCTGCAGGAAGATGGAGAATGTCCAGCGCTGAAATTGGCTTGGCTAAGAAAAGAAGTGCCCCCTGAAGCTCGCGAAACGTATTTTTTAATTCAGAACTTCCATATGCTTGTGAGGCTAGTTCAGTCGAGGAATTTAAGCCTTCAGGCATTAACCGGATTTTTTTACACCGAGCATAACATCACAAGTAATCGGAGAAAATATATTCTATTGGGGTTAATGTAAATGATATAGGTATGGTAACTGAAGCTTATGGACCGAAAAATGAGCACGAGTTTCTTGTGCCTATGAAAAACTGGGGTATTAACGAAACGAACCATTTCATTGAATTAATTAACAAACCTGAGAATATTTTCACCGATGATTTCGCTTTCACTTTATGGAGCATCCAGTCGATCCATTGCTTAAACTCTACTTTTCTGGACCTGATCAGAAGGTCGCCGGCATTAGGGATGCAATACACGCCAATAATTGTAAGTGTGCTTGAGTTATGGTTCTCCAACAGCAAAAAGTTGATCCATTCAGCTCTAAAAAAATTAATAGCGTACTACTCTAATTTAAAACACGAAGCAGGCGATGCTCGCAAAAATTCAATCCTAAGCACACGAAAAGCGCGATGTTTTCAATACATAGACGCTATCCTTGCCATTCTCGAGGAGCTCCAGTCAAAAAAGCTTATTGCTCTCCAACTCCAGCTTGGAAATCTGACTCCTATTCTCTTACGGTATGATTATATTACCGTTGATATCTTCAAGGCAATGGAAGCTGAAATTCTCAATGGATACACTTCCAGCTTCACGAACTATAGAATTCTCCTTGATTCCAAGCTGATAACGTTCATTGCTCGATGGGCGTACTTTCTGCAAGAAAAATCTTTTGTCCTGGCTCTTTGCACGAACATTTTCTCTGCGATCTCAACGAAAATTCAAAAAGCAGATGAATTGATTCAAAGCTATGGGCTTTCAGGTGATTTTTTCTTTGATTTTGAACAACTGAATTTCCACGCCATGCTCTGCGGTACGACTGTACTAAGTCTCTCATGTATCGAGTTTATGAATACAGAAAAAAGGAAAAGCCTCCTTGACTCACTGAATTTGAGCGAAAATTTAGCCGGCTTCTGGCAGTTGAAGGGTAAAATAAAGCGGGATACGCCACAATTTAGGGCATTTGGAATTTTATTCCTCCAATTCTTTGAACTTTGCTTCTCCTTGCAAAATTTCCGGTTGACAACTGACCCGAAAGATATCTTCATTAGCAAGGAGATTTTCGAGAAGTTACTGCTGCTTATGATGGACTATTTCAACGAGGATCTCAGATTTACGGATATATTATGTGAAAGACCGATGGGCTTTGCGGCTAATTGCAAGGAAATAACAGAGTACAGGACAATCTTGGATTCAACGGGATATACTGAGTTTGTTTGCAAGAACATCCTTTTCGATCCTAGAGTGCGGATTTTCAAAAGGAATGATAGTCCTAATGACTACGACCTATTTTCTGGAGCGAAGATAGATAAATTTAGGCGTTTACTTTATCAGCATATGATCGACGACAAGAGCTATGAAAAATTGAAAAATCTATTTAAAACTGTGAAAGAAAAGGTTATTTCCAATGCCGCAGCACTTAGAGATGCTCTGTTGAAGTACCGAGAGTACGAGGTCGTTCAAATGTATCAAAGAATCAGCAAGTTCTGGGTCAATAGCATCATATTCAGGACATTCATTCGCATGCTCGAAGACTTGCAGAATCTAGAAGTCGTCAAAACCAGCAACGACGAAGCCTTGGATTCAGAGTTGAATGATTGTTTACTGTCTATCTTAGATATTTTGCTCACTCTGCCCGCTCTTCATGCAGAGCCTTCAATGATGGGGACGCTTATTAGCATTCTTAATGGGGCTGAGAAAAAGATCCAAGAAAATTGCCTTGAAAAAATTGACCAACTTTGCTGCAGTATATTGGACCCTCTTAATTATAGTTTAGTTGCTGAACTCTATGTCCTCCATAAAAAGAAATCTCGACCAGCGGCCGATAAATCGAGGAGTGTGGCTGATTTAGTGTTCTTCCAAGAACTAAGCAAGTCTCTTGAGGTAGAGATGAAGCCAGTTGCTTTGGTTTTGCTTGAATCGGTGCGAGTTTTCCTCAGAAGTATAGATTTTAAGAGCAACAGAACATTGAAAAAGAGGCTTGAGAATGAAGAGCTCTTCAGCAAACGATTTGAAAGTTTTATGGAGCTATACTCTTATCTCTTGGGAAATGCTGCCTCAGCTAGTGTAGAGAATCTGGGTGCCAAGCTTGGGGAGCTAAACAAACATTTTTTGGCTTATTTTGATTTCTGTTTCGAAAACGCACAGCCAATGATTGCTGATAGACTTACCTATTATTTGAGAAAAGAGCAAAATAATGACTCTCAAAGCAGCGAGTTGACCAGTAAATCCTCGAAAGGTTCCTTAGCAGCAATGTGCTTTGGAACGTCATTCGTAGAGTATTATCTCCAAGACTCTGCAAAGTCAACCCAAGAGCTGTGCCCATGGGTCCAAAGCATTTTGACTAATGAAAAGCTGATCTCTCTATTACTCGACAGTTACGCTTCTTTTGAGCATTTTGAATATGATAGCCTTGAAAAAACGCAACTGGAGGAGACTCCTGTTGACAGGCAGCGAAAAATATCGGAAAACCTGAAAGCGCATTTTGGAAAGAGGTTTTTTGACTGCTTTGTTTCAAACAAAATATTCTCAATCCTGAGCCAAAAACCGGTATTCCAAACAAATGAAAAAACAATTCAAAAGCTAATAGTTGAAGCTTTCAATGGAACCGTGAAGCAGCTCAAGAGTGCACTCAAAATATTCGACAACAGCGCGTTATTAAAGGGTAGTTTCGAGAAATATCAACTGTTTTTTGAGAGCTTTTTAAAATTTGAGCATTCGCTCATCAACTTTGCGTTTTTCTCAGACCTCGAACAGGATTCGGAGGCACAAGCATCCAACTCTGAGCTTTTTTACAACGATATCCTTGAACTGCTGCTGGAAAGCATAAAGAAGAAATACACTCAGACAAGCGAATCTATCCTCATGGTAATTTTGAAATTCTGCAATAAGAACCCCAAGGCCTTGAAAATCATCAAGGAGGAGATCGACCGTTGTTTAAAATCTTTGCAATCGACAGCTCAAACCAGTTTCGATGTCCCCACTAACGAATTGGACGACGAAAAAAAGAAAGATTTACCTTTCCTTCATGACCTATCAACATTCATTAGCAGTTACACTGTCATCACTACTATCTACAAAAGTGAATTTCGATCTCTGGCGCATCTAGACCATCACTACATCGAAACTCTAATCTCGGCTTGCTTAAACGTATCTACTTGGCTTTGGAACCTGCCGAGGAAAGAAGCTTTTTCATTGTTTCAAGGACTAACCGCAACTAATATCCAAGCACTGTTTAAGTTGCCTTATGATACGCTTAAAAATTTCGATATAATCTTTGAGCTTTTGCAATCCGTTAAGGATAAAGACTGGAGACTAAGATGTGTGGATCAACTCTACGCTATTTGTTTGCTGTTATTGAAAAGCGATGATCAAAGAGCGATATACGTGCTTAACAACCTACAAGAAGAGACCTTTGTTCTGCATTATCTTTATGTCCTTTTCGAATACGATCAGAACAAATTTGAGAAATTTTTGAATGAAGATGCGAGTATAATCATCAGGATTTTCGAGCGAAGCGCAGAAGAAGAGGGCCTTTTCAACATGTTATACCTCTTCCTGCGATCCTTTGCCTCTGATGTCCAAGACGCTACCCGAATGCATCTTATCTCGTTTGCTATTAACAATATCGACTCAATTTCGTTGTCTCAACAGCTATATCACAATTTGCTACAAGCGTTTTACCCAGAGCTTCTTAATAGGATTTCCAACGAAGTATTGGTCGTCGATAGGGCCAAGCTCTCATTAAACCCTTCTTCTCCACAAAGTAAGCTCCAATTTCCTTGAAAAAGATTTGACGGATAATCTTTTTTATTAAAAAATAGGTGTTCCTTGTATTGACCCTGACAATATTAAGCTGGATCCAAAATTGAAGCGAATGATTAAATATTTAACTCGCGTTATCGAGATAACCGCCAGAGATAAAGGGAAGTTCAGCAATATTATTACCGCGCTGTCCTTTTTAATTACGAGCCTGCCCGTAATCGTTCCGCTCTTAGCGAAAGCCGAATTTGAAGACACTCCTCTGTCTGAGCATTCTAATACTTTCCAAACTCAGCTCCGATCAGCTGTAATGAAACCTCAGACAAAGAAACTTAGCTTTTTATCATACCTATTTGAGCTTATCGCCTTGAGAAGCGGAGAAGTACATATCTGTCTGCTCATTAGCGCGATCATCGAATTTCATTCACCAAGCTATCTGGTGCTTTACAAAGGAGAGATTCTGACTCAACCAACCTACCACCGACAATTGCTCGCGGATATTTTCCTGGAGATATTCGATCGAAATAAGCTGCTCAAACCGCGACCTTCTGATGACCATATGCTGGATGCCTCTGCTTCCGCGATAGCAACGCTGTTTAGGGACGTGCATCTATTGGCTCGCAGAGACATGGAGAACTTTTACAAACTTTGCAATAAGTACTTCGATCTGTTAGTCACGCTGTCCACTCCTCAGCAGCAGACTCAAGTCCGCAGGCAAGTTTCTGCTGTAACATCCTTAACGAAACTCGCTGAAATAATAAAGGATGTTAATATCTCAGTGATTTCCAGCGAGCTTTTTGGGGAAGAAAATGCAGGAATTTTGCTTCATGAGCAGTACGAAATAGTGAAGCAAATCCAGGTTTTCTACGGGGCACAAATCACTCTTGACCTCGCAATTCAGTCCCAACATGGCAATACTCTTCAAGCAAAGCTAAATCCAGATACTCTCAAAGCGATTTCTATCTCTCCTGATGAGAAAAGCACGAGTTTTAACTCTGGCTTCGAGTTTTCGAAATTGCTTCTCGTGAGAAAAGCGCTCCAAGCGCGCATATTACCGACTTTCCAGAATATAAGTTTTGAATACCCTGCCATCCGAAAAGGAATCGATTTTATCGCCTCAAAGCTACCTTTGATCCCGTCGCCTGTTAAGTAAGTCTTGCTTGATATTGGATAGTAACTGAAAATAAAATCTTTAGGCACTCAAGCCAGAAAATAAAGCCCGTCGTACCCAAGCTTCTAGGTAATACGCTTAAATTCCTTGAAATTTATTAACAATTCGATTAGGTCAACTAAGAGAAAGACTCCGTTATTTGCTTCCGTTCAAAGATATGCTCCAGAAACTCGGCGCCAACGGAGGTGCTGTCTCAACGCAGCATAAGCCTTCAGAATTGAAGCAAGTCTACGAACTAGGGCAACTCGTGAAAGGAAAGCTAAGAAAACACCTTGAACTAAGACTTGGCGATGAATTTAGAAAGACCTTACAGGAAGGCACGATAGCCCCTTTGATGAGACCCCAAAACATCGAAGCAGAGATCTTTGCGTTTACAAATACTCTTTCGAAGAATGAATTAATAGCTTTCTTAACAATCGCTGATGACGAGATTCTCCAACTGTTCCCAGCAAACTTTGAAAATATTTTAGCCAGTGTTCGCATGAATATGATGGTAGCTCTTTTAAGCGAGAAGGAGCTGTTCCAGCGCTCCAACCAGTCAGTTAGCGAGGAATCAGCGCTTCTTACCCAAATGAGATATTGCTTTGAGGCGGAGGAGAAGATTCGTCCTGATGGGAGCTATGCTGACCAGCTTGAGGGCTATTTCGCTGGGGATCTAGACTACAGAACTAATTGGCTAAAAAAACGAACCTATTACAAGAGTATAACCCAGCATCGTTACTTTGAGCTACAAAGAGACTTCTCATTCAGTTTGTACGCCTTTGATCTATTAAGCGAGGCAAACTATCAGATAAAATTCGATAGTAAACAGCTCGAGCTACTGCTTGTACCAGCCAAAGACCTTGAAAAATGGATATTCCCATTGGTGTTGGGAGTATCTCATCTATTCAAAGTTGCGCTAACGAAATGCATCACGGCAATGACGCTTCACCCGGCGAATGAAATCCGCTTCATTGATTTGCTGCTGTACATTCAAAGTCTACCAAAGTCGAAAAACAAAGAATTTATTGCAGAATTTGTGAGTTATTTTAACTTGCATGAGTTCAAACAACTAGCATTCTACGCCGAGCAGGATCGCAAAGTACTCATCAATGATCTTATCGACGGATTTTTCTTCACGAAACTCAAAATCGATTTCGCAACGACCCAATTTGATGCGCTTGTTAAAAAAGCTGAGAAGTACTTCGGCGTTCTTCCCTTCAAAAAGCACCTCCAAGAGACCAATTTGCTACCTGAAAGCTCACAGTCTGAGGGAACACTCATTCAGAGGCTACTTCTCAACACAATAGTTACTCCTGAAAGAAAATTGTTAGGCTGTCTTCTCCCTTTCTTAATCGAGTACTTGAACAGCATTGGGCATCTGCCTCCAAAGGATGATCAACTCGTCGCTACTATTATCGAATCTTGCAAACGTGCAACGAGAGGGTTGGATAAAATGTTTAGAATTTCAAAGATTTATTTATACCGTCTCGTTAAGAATCCTTGGATTCTCGCCTTTATTGTTGAAAATCTGGTTTGCTCTGAAGAATTTTTCGTTCGTTTTGAGAAAGCATCAGAACTATCTGAAAAAGCCAAAACAAAACTCACATTTGTGAATTTACCTCAAATGCCAGGTGTTGTAATGGCGAAAACGGATCTACCCCGAGACGAAGCAGAGACCCTCTTGCAAATACTCACCTGCTCTGAGCTAATGATCGAATGCCTTATCCAAGTCCTCCAAGAAATGCTCGAAAGATTGGGAAGACAGAAATATTATTCAATGAAGGATATTGAGTCGCTGCATGAATGTAATAAACTCCTTGAGGGATTCATGAAAAATACGAGAGTTTTGCGATTGCAGAAAACGCTTGTTGTGTTTTTACAAAGCTTTGAAAGTCATCTCGGCAACATCGAAAAGTTTGCGTATGAACCCGCGTTTGAAATGCTGTTTGGGTCGATAATTCAGTATACGATTTACTTTTACAAGCTTTACCAAATCCGCGAGGATTTCTATTCGACGTTGGTTCTGAGCGAGGGATATCGTAGTCCAGCGCTGTATAAGATCAAGTTTGAAAAAGGACCGAATTTCATTGAGAAGAAGCAGCAAGATGCGATTAATAACCCCGAATCAAAGAAAACTGAAGAAAATGAAATCACTACACCTGGACTCATCTCGAGAACGATTGGCTTTTATCTCAATAAAGGCGTTCTCAATGACATGACCCTTTCGATGGTGCCTTGGCTAGTCCCAAGCGACGTGAAGAAAGATTTCATTAAGTAAAATCGACTGCTCTATTGGCAAACGCTAACTCACTTTTTTTTTTCATAGGAGGAAAATCTCTGGGCTAGAGACCCAAGTTTTGAAAAGTAAAATTTCTTGTCTTTTTCGTTTGATTGCTAATGTAATCTTTAGAATTCTATGTCAATCGAGAGACCATCGTCGAGGACACGCTGACCAATTTCAATGCGCTTCCGAAAAACCTGATTGGGCCAGGACTGAAAGTAGCCGTGGAATTTATTAACGAAGTAGGTGTCGACCAAGGTAAATATCGAATAAAATTAATCACAGAAATTGACTTCGTCTTAATCATCAAGGTGGTCTAACAAAAGAATGGGTTTCGTTGATCTTAAAGGAATTGCTTGACCCACAGGCTGGACTATTCGTCCTCTCGGCGAATCAAGTTTGTTTGCAACCTTCTCCGGTGTCAGCAATCGTTCCAGACAATGTTAAATATTTCCAGCTCATCGGAAGACTGATCGGCTATGTACAACAATCAATCTCTTCGTGATTTAATCGTATTTGTAGGCTATTGCGAATAATATTCCTACAAACGCAAACTTTACAAAACCGATGATAAAGCAATTATTAGGTAAAACGCGACTCTCTATCCTCTATATTAATGGGAAAATATTTAGAACTGCCACTTACGCTGAGTGATTTGGCTGACGTGGACCCAGATCTGACAAACTCTTTGGATTGGATTTTAGAAAACGAATTCGACCCAAAACTGCTCAGCCAAGAATTCTCGTTTGAATATAGATTCTTCGACGAGAGCTACAATATCAATTTGGTAGAAGGCGCGGACTTTAAAGAGGTCAATGAGAAAAATAAAAAGATTTTCGTTAAAGAATTGGTCTACCATAAACTAATAAAAAGCATCGAGATACCCATCCACGAAATTTTGATGGGAATCTACGATTTCGTTCCAGACACTTGTCTAAAGCTTTTCACTTCCGCCGAACTACACTCTCTTTTGGCCGGAGAGCACGATGTTGATCCTACTGAAATGATGAAATATGCGAAATACTCACCGAATCCGCCTTCTCAGCAAGTTATTGATTGGTTCTGGGAGATAGTAGGTGAAATGAGTAAAGGACAGCTATCAGCGTTGCTATTTTTCATCAGCGGTAAGCAATTCAATTCGATATGATTTTTAATTCGAAATGCCTTTCCTTTTATCATTACTATAGGAAATAGTATTGTTGGCTTCGGCGGGTTTAAAGAGCATCCGATCACAATAAATAAGAGTGGGGCGTCGCCTGGAAGTTTACCAGTAGCGCATACTTGGTAAGAACTTTAACTATTCCAGCTCATTTCTGATTATTATTTAACATAGCTATTCAATGATTGACCTTCCGGAATATAACTCCAAGGAAACAATGCGAGAAAAACTGCTAAAAGCAGTGCTTGAAGGCCAAGGCTACTTCTTAGCATAAAACTATTATCTGTGTGTGTGTATGTGTATTGATTAATGTGTATTCTTTAGTGATAGACTAAAATTCAAACCTTGCTTTGCTTTTCTTAGTTTTTTCCAAGAATGACCTATCTGTATAAATAAAATTTGCTTCTCATCTTCAAAAAGATGCCGTAGATCGGCAACAATCATGCCAAGAAAATTAGTGAAAACTTCAAGTTGTCTCAGGAGCAATGGGTAGGATCATTTGCTACGATTGCGAGCTCAATACCCCAAAAAAATACGAACGAAAAAAAAAAAGAAAAGAAAATTTCGCCATTTTAATTTGCTTTCAAGACAGACGCACGAGTCTTGATCGTTCCGCTTTTCTCTAATAAAATTTAATTTAATTTTGCTGCTTGAGTGAATTTCGCGTCAAATAAAAGCTTAAATTGGCTTTTGGTTTTGTCATAATATCTCTTATGAATTCCAACCTGCCATGACCTTCTAACTCTCATCACTCAAAGCACATCGAAATTTTTTCACTAATGTCCTGTCCGAGTGCTAACTCTTGATTCTGCTTGAAATTACTTTTTTTCGCTATTATATTCAAAGTTCAATGCTTACGAATAAAGTTGGTAGCGATCTTTTCTCATAAGGAAGCGATTTTGAAGTAAATCTCACGAAAAAGAAGAAAAAATCGCGCGTCGATTGCGCTCTAATTTTATTGTGTAATTTTAAACTTTATAATGTCTTATTAAAACAGTAAAGCAACTCGTCTAGTCCTTTACAGTGTCGCAAATAGCAAACAAAAATCCTACTCCGGAAGCGCCTAAGAAGATGGGAAGAAGAAAGATCACAATCAGAGCTATCGGAGATAAAAAAATTAAATATGTAGCCCTATCGATCCGCATCACCTTGCCTAATCATTTTGATTAATTCGCTCAGAGCACCTTTAACAAACGTAAAAACGGGCTTGTTAAGAAGGCAGCTGAACTTTCAATGCTTTGTGATGTCAAGATGCTCGTTGTCTTCGAGGATCTTAACGGAGATCTCATTAGATACTCGACTCATGGGATCTATGAGCCTGATCAGTACTTCAGGGACACCTGGACCGCCTGTGAGCGCTCCTTCACCGCTAAAGACGTAACATTCGGCATTAGAACCATTATTTACCTTTCAACAGTACCCCGACTTCTTCAAAGTGAAGCAATACAAGAAAGTTTTAGAACGTCGAGAGAAAAAAATGATGAGTGCGATGAACGGCGAAGATTTTGTAAAGAAAGAAGAGTCCTCCATTTCTGAAGAACCGGAGTACCCTCCAGCGCCTCTTAAGTACCAATACCTATCTCTTTTGTCATTAATGATGGTAAATAGGAAAAACGAACGGGAGTCGCGAACGTTGAAGGAAAAAACAGTTGCAGTCGCGACCACGCGGAAAGGAAAATCGAAGAAAAATTCGCATTCGAAAGCTCCGGCCAAAGAAAAACAAAAAGCTGCGCCAGCACAGGATTTGTCGCTGTATGCCGTGAGGAAAAGTTACGGCAGCCGTCGTAAGCTCAATTCGGAGCCAGCGAGCAATGATACTCCTCGCCATGGATACAATACGAGAAGAGACAGCTCTCATGAGCAGCCACCACTGCAATTAGAAGGGCAGCACGACGCTCGAACACCTCAAGAAGAGGCAGCTGATTTAAAGGCTCCGCCGCAACGAACGCCTCAGTTATTTGGTCTGGGCAGCGATATGAGGATGCCGGAAGCTGAACGCCATACGCCGAATATTTTCGCTTTGAGCAGCTCTGAATTTGACTTGCGGTCACCGGGATTAGGCTTCTTGTTGAATGGCAATAAAATGAACAAATTATTCGATGAACCGCATTTTCTAAAGCCCACGCAGGTCGGTAAGAACCAATTTTTGGGAATGAAAGACGATGATTTTGAGTCTCCGAGACAAGGCAACCTCCTCATGACGCCGGAGATCATGCAGCCGCAGAATAGAGCACCTCGTAAGAGCTCGTTTGAAAGTTATTTCCATTTGCTGAGAAAAGACACGGATAATGATACTCTAATGAAAAAAATTACGAGTCCGAGCACTGGAGGCTTCAAGTTGAGATCACCGAATCTCGCATCGAATAAGATTGATGGAATTGCGAGCTATCTCAACTTGAATGGAAGTAATCAGGGGTTAGAGTCGTTCCAGCTGGAGGACTCTGCTAAAGATGATAGAAATAATGAAATGAGTAATAATCAGTTGAACATCACAATAGAACTTGAACCTGAACCTGGTAAGAAAGTGAAAATGACCTAACGCTTATCGTACAGCAAATAATTTACTTGATGCTGTGTGAGCTTTTTAAGTAGAAATGAAGGTGACTAACTTTTTTGTTGGAATTGAGAATTTTTGAATTGTTTCGATTCACAACAAATTATTATAAGTTCCAATATAAAGGAGTTGTATGGTTTTTCTCAACAGAATATTTATGTAACTGAGCAAGAGAATCTCCAAACAGGAGTAGATGACAACAAAAGTAAACCTACAATTTTACTTAAAAATCACGTGCCTTTATTTCTTCCTTTGCTGTTGGCAGGGTAACAAGGGAGGCTGGTAAGTAAGAATTTTTTTAGGAGGAAATAAAATTTTATAAAGTAGTCAGAGCACTAAGGCAAGGTTTTATATTTTTATTTATCCGTAGTAATTTAGTGTGAGCGACTTTATAGAGCCTTAACCTACTTCTAATTTGTAAATTATTAGTGTATAGTGCAGTAATTGCAAGCTTGGAAACATTGTGGAGGTACTAAAAGCATCTGCTTATAGTTAGTTGGAGTTTGTAATTTTTGAAAATAGATTAATTAGATGTACTTTTGCAATATTATAAAAAAATTTTAAATTGAGAATTAGAATTCGTGAGCTTTGATTGCTCTGTTTTGGTAACAACAAGATGTGTTGGTAAAATTGAAGTTAGCCGCAGAAGGGTAAAGGGAAAAAGCTTGAATCAGAAAATCGTTTGGTATAGTTTTTAATAATAAGGAAATTGTTTCTCAAAATGAATTGTTATGCGCTCAGTTATCAAAAAGTAAAGTGTATCCGAGTGTTTTATCTGGTAAATTTCTGGTCTTGGTGATAAAATCGAATTGAATCTCCTGAATCAAATGGTTGTAATGGTAATGTTTCTCTGTAAAATATATTTGAAAAATTACACATAAAGAAAGAGTAATCTCACTAAAAGCTATGAATTGTATCGATAATAAAGGTAACTTTAAAAAGGATTTAAATTAACTCGAAAATTTGAATTTGAAAATATTGTTGCAAACAATATCAAAATGAAAATTGGTTTCAAGATAATGGATTCTGTGAATAATAATGAAATAAGAGGCAGATGAGGTTTATTATGGAAATAGCAACAACAAAAATAATAATCTAGAGAGCAATATTTCTTCTTTTGAGATTTGATTTTAATCTTTCAAGAGACACTACACCGTTGATCATCAAAGGGGCTCGTGGAATATCAAATGTGAACATCGATCAACATGTCCTCTATCTGAAAATAGGCAGCCAGCAATTAATTAAAATTTTCAATTCACAACTCTCTTTTCAGCATTCAGTCTTTTTTTCGACTTCATGGTGAACTAACGGATTACTCCTATTTCCATCGTATCATAATTGGAGTAGATGGAGCTCATATGTTGGAGAAAGCTGGCGGTTATTGATTAAGTTCTAAAAATTTGAAATAGGAGCTCTAACCCTTTCCTTTTTTCTTTAAAGAGCCATTATTTCAATAATCTCTTTCATTTTCATCAGTTTACTGAGAAATTGTACTCATATCAAAACTTCTGCAGGCATGATTTTGGATAGATGTCTGCTAGAGTAACGGGAAAATTTGGTGAGAAAGTGGATTCGAAAGTGGAGACATTTGACAAACCAGAATCGAAGCTTGCCAGAACTTTGTATGGCATTGTGGAGTGTGAAATTTCTTCGAGAGTTGATCATTTTCTTTTCAATTAGTTTATTTAAAATACTCAGGGCGACATCAATGGTGACCGATGGAATTCAAATGGGAACATGCTTACAAATGTATCTGATAATGGAACTGCTAAATTGTCTTGTTGAAACCCCTTTTTGATCATGAGCATCAGATAGCTATTTTAAGTTAAACTTAGAAATAATTTACTATCGATCAGAGAGTGCATAAAATTTCAAGCCTTGTTCTGTCTTTTTTCGAATAGCAAATTCATAAAGATAAGAAACAATAGAAAATAGTCGCTAAATAAACGGTTCTGAAGCGTTATTCATTGTTGCCAG
>ENA-UOUE01001134-UOUE01001134.1-compost-metagenome-genome-assembly--contig:-NODE-1134-length-18211-cov-5.839969_pt1 | contig 18211 bp, 10 predicted proteins | sample MGYA00238146_ERZ747223 | MGnify/ENA primary metagenome ERZ747223 (study PRJEB28781, sample SAMN06268865) | compost metagenome | isolation source: single cell | place: USA: California, Emeryville, Joint...
AAGTTCACATAGACCAATGAATAGCAAGCATTCTTTGACTTTTCGAAACTCAATCTAATTCATAAATTTTCCATGACAAATATTCATGTAGAAGTGATTAGCGCTTGTTGCATTGCATACAGCCAACTTTTTTCGTAAGCTGCCAATGTTTTTCAAAGGTTCGGGATCTGGAAGGAATGCTTTAAAAAGTGGAGACCATTGTCCAAAAAAGTAGACGCCCTGGTCATATGCCATTCCTACTGTCGATCTTAACTTCTGATTATTTCGGTTGGATAACACTTTAGTCTTTCAAACGTGTGTTGGTTGATTTTTGGCCGTCCAATGGCCAAAAAAAGCTTTAAAGGGCTCATTCGTGTAAAGTCTATCCACTGAATGCAATCTCGTACTAATTGAAATAAGAGCAGATGTCTGCCTTTTTTACTCGTCTACACTTTCTTTTCAATCTGATTAAAGTAATTTGATTAGTATTAGTAAGACATACCCCCAACAGCCAACTAGATTTTTCTAACACTATTGCAATAAGAAATACTTTTCTTGCTTTGTTATGTGCTGATCTAACAAAAGCTATTCTTACTTAGGTTAACTAATATCGATGAAGCAATAATAGTATATACTAGGAAGTCAGATATTTAGTATCTGCTTCAAATGTTGTTGCAGGCAGCTGATTTCGGGATCCAGAAGCCTACCCTATTTGAAATAGTATACTTCTCCTTATCATAAAATACTATTATCAATCAGGTAGTTGAAACATTTTCCATTTTCTCAAAAATTACTTGTTTTATGTAAATAAAAGTTGCATAAGGAACAAGACAAATAAATTAAAGAGTTCAAGGATTCGATATTTAATTCAGTTCATTCATAAACTTTTTATTTCGTTCGATTGTTATTATCTTCGTTATTGCATTCCAATAATACTAATACAAACTGATGTATGAATCTCTTCTAAACAAGATTTTTGATCTGATTTAGAAGAAACCGTGTAATATTCTTATGATTTTTTGCTTTCAAATATAAGTTCAACTATCATCATGCGACAAAGACATATTACATGTCTGTACCATAATAGCAGAAATGAATTTTTAGAAATTCATCTGTTCGTTCTATTTCATTTCTCATTGTTCCAAGCGAACGTTTTCTCTTTTTCAGAACAAAAAAATACGAGTTTGGAATTATGTATACACCCTATATCATTTCCTTTTTGCAGACTCAAGCAAAGGAAAGCTGACTTTTCAACTCAAAAAACACATCACCCAAAAAGCTTGCGACCAAACTGAGAAAATTAGATACTGCCAGTACCCAAAGCTAGGAAAATCTGTTTTGTTTCGATTTTTTGGAAAAATATTGTTAACTTTGTAATTATTTCACTAATATAAATTACTTTATAGCTGTTCTTTTTGAATTAAGGATCAATTAACAAAGTCAGCTTATATCAAGCTAAATCGCTGCTCGGCCCTCATTAACTAAAATTTCATTAATTGACTTAGAAACGTTTGTATGAATAATTTTTGCTTATCTGATGCCATTGTTTCTAATTTCCCATCAAGGGGCGGGCAAAGAGGAGAACTGAGTTATTTTGTATTACATTAATATTAGTAATGGATTCGATATTATCTATTATCTTAACCTTTCTTCTCATGTATAGGGTTCCCAGTGTTTATTTGCTTGGTTTCATAGACATCTCAAAAATTTGATTCAATTAAAAAACGAATTAATCCTTTAATTTTCGCTGCTAATTTTGTCTATATACAGGCTGCGTCTCTATTTAAGAGAGCTGCTTTTTGATATCATTCCAAATATCATCAATCTTCTGGCTAGCATCCACAATCGAAAGTATACCCCGTCTGTAAAAACCAATCAACGGTAACATGTGGAACAAAAAATACTTGTTGTAATATTCAAGGACTGGAATTGTGAACCTTGTATAAGTTTCAAGTCTCTTATTGAGAGCTCCACGATTATCATCTTTTCTTTTGATTAGGTTTTCATCTGTAACCTAATGGTACGATGATTAGATGTCAAACCCTTGAAATTAATTGTTACATCATCTTTTCCTTCTTTCTTTGGAGGATTGTGTTTCGTATGATAAATCCTGCCGCTGCTCGGATGGATCCTTCTGCCTTCAATTCTAATTACGGTTAAAGATGGTTCATATGATAACTTGCCTTTCAACCAGAACACCATCATCAGGCACTTGGAGTTCGAAGGCTCTGCTGATTTTAGTTCCATACTGAGCAAACATTTCATCAAGCTTCTTAGCTTGTTCCATATTCCTTGGTACCCCATCTAAAATCATTCCCTTTTTACACTCAGGACTAATGATATCAGACTCTAATAGAACCATTGAGCAGTTTACTCGGACATTTTATTCTTGATCAGCTCGACCACATCTTCAGCGTCGACTAAATATCCTTTCTCCATAGTAGATTTTATCTTCTGACCAAGTTTGCTTTCGCTGTTGAGTTCGGCTCTCAAAAGATCTCCCATACCAACGTGGCAGAGGGAGTATTCCTTAGCTATCCTAGGAGCTTGGGTTCCTTTACCACTGCCAGGAGGCCCTAAAGTTCGTGTAGATATCTTAGGAAAATGAATGTTGATTACCTAGAAGTACTATGTTTTTCTTAGGGTCAGTGGCACGTTTGTATCGTCTAGAGAATTCGTTGAAGATCGCCTGGTCTGAAAGTTTGGATAAGTCTACCATTGAGACCGATGGATTTTTTCTTTTTGAATGTTTAAAGATTTCATTCGAATCAGAACAAGTCAGGTTAGAAGAAGGCTTTTATCTATTTTAATTAGAGATTTAAAAACTCATGCTAATAGTTAAACTCGAATAATCATATGGAAAATATACCGAGAATAGGTGCATTGTGGTGCAATGTGCATTTTATTGAAAGTCAATATAAAGGCGTGTGCTTTTTTTTCATGCAGTAAGGTTATTTATCTTCCAAACGAATTTTATTTGGGAAGCTCTGAGAGTCAAACAAGAATATTGAGATAGTCTTTTCTTCAAGTGGTAGGACGAAAGTAGATTAAGGTAGAGAATCAATCCATTGACGTAAAATGAGAATTTAGCAGGCTTCTAATGATGAAGTACCATCAAAATTTGTTTTGTTTTAATAATCTTCTTACAGCACCATTAAAATAATTATTTATTTTCAACCCCACCACATCATTGAACCCTCAAGAATTGCAATCTCTGCAACTGTTGATCACTTTTCCTCTCACCAATGTTTTGTTACCTATTTTCTTAAAGCTTATAGCACCAAAAACAATTTTAAAATGGTAGTAGCTACTTGACTATTCGCTATTCTTTCTCATGTGATCATTCTAACCACACAGTAAGTCCCTATATATCAGGCTCTCATTTATCTTTTGTTTATGCTCTCATGTTAAGATAATTAATATTGAAATGCAGTAAGACTCATTAACAAAACAATAAACTGAATCTCCAAATTAATCTAGTTTTCAGTACTTTGTCTTGATACACTAATCATATGTGAACGGATTTTCCTCTGCTTCTTTGCGCTTTAGAATAAATGAGAAACAGTCCAGAAAATCAGCCTATAGTGGAAAAAAACTCTAGCAACCCTTCCCATATGGATAACACATCCCATTTTGATATTTCATGCCATATGAGACATTATTGTCACTAGCATAGATTGGCCTTGAGATGATATGCGACAGCACATGAACAAAATTAAGAAAAGTTGGTATTAATTAGTTTGACTGAGAAAGCTGGACGAACATTTTACGTTTTCTACTATTTTGCTCCGGTTGGGATTAGCTCGCATCGAATCTGCCTTTTCAACCTGCTTGCATATGTACTCACCGAATTAATTGTGCTCTGTGAATTGTAACATCAAAAATTAAATTCCCACTTGAATCCAATCAAAAAGTAAAAAAACCATGCTGTCAAAAAAACAGAGCAAGATATCAGATCCCAAAGCTTTCAAGGGCCTCAGAGAGTCAAAACAGACTAAAAGTAATGTGTCGACCGGTGCCTCAAGCAAGAAACCCCTGCCTACCGGTAACTCCATTTTTTTAATTATGGTTATACTCTGGTGTGACGATTTGATGCACACCCATGCTTCTAATTATTCCTGTTAACCACATCTTTTTTCTAATCTGTCTATTAGATGAGCTAATAACCACATCTTGGAAGTTTCTCGCTTGGTGTTCAAATGTTAGGAACACCATTAACATTGTTGATTGCAAAACGAGAAAAAATTACGCTCAATTTAAAGGAGCTCAATTAAAAGAAGGTGTTTTCATCGTTTTTTAGAGAAATTCAATCCATGTATTTTTTTAGGAGGCTGGACTCATTTAAAAATGATCCCAGAGTTGAGCTTGCTCGTCTCACTGAACCATAATCGCGATAAATCTGCCAGCATGGAATTATTTGACCTTTCACGAGAGAGAGTCAAGAAATTTTACTCTAATGAGGAAGTTAGCGGAGGTAAATTAGTTATACGAAATAGTCCACAAATTTTTTATTCTACATCTCATTAAAATCATTCCTTTTTCGTTTTTTTTTTGATTGATCATACATACCCTGCTCTAGTAACCGGCCACGGAGACATTACATTTAATCCTCGTGGGAATATTCTTGGTGCAATCCCTATTGGACGGAAGACAGCTTACCATTTATACAATATTGGTTATTCTATACAAAAGAATACCTATGAGTTGAAGCTATTGAGAAAAACGAAATGGCCGTCGCAATATCCCACAAAATATGGTAGTCGAAATATTCCCTCAAATCCTGATTATTCATCTTTCAGTAAACTACGTTACGAGTTTTGAGTTTCACCAATCTGGAGAAACAATCGCCACTATGGATAGTGTTGGAAACTGCTTAATATCAGAAGTGTCCACTGACAATACTAACTGTTTTGTGAGCATAGGCAAATTAGGTGATTAATGTTTGTATCGCTCTATTTATTTTCAAGCCAATTAATTAGATGAATATGGGCGCCTCAGATGGAGCACCAATACTGGTGAGTCCTTGTTGTTCGTGAAGTATGGTATTAATTATCTTCAAATATTCGATGCGGAGAAGAAACGCCTCATGTTAAAGGAGCCGATCCAAATTTCTGAAAATGCTGCTCAGTCTATGCTTGCTTCTCTAAATCCCTATAGACATATAAGTAACATCAATTTTTAACAAATTGAAAAGAGATGAATCTTATCTATTGCTTTTGATTGCGAGATTACTGCTATTGTTGTTCGTTTTGATATAGTGATGTACAACGTTTTTTTCTTCTAGAAAAGACGCTGGGGATGGATGTTTGTCAAAACGATGGAAATTTGGTGGTATTAGGTGGGGAGGATATGATTATCAAGATTTTTGATAAACGTGTATCATCAAGATTTGTCAGAACGTTTAATGGAATTCATACAGGTAGGTAGGATTTAATGAAGCATTATTGCTAATTCATCTAAAAATATTTTAGGCTACATCAGCTGCGTGAAATGGAGTCCAGAGGGAGATTATATCGCGAGTACATCTGGAGATAAGACAGTGAAATTGCTGGACTTCAAGACTGGGAAAGTGCTCTTTACTAGCACCACCACAGACGGAAGTAAAATATTACAATTTAACACTGTAATGATCTGTTAACTCATTTATGTAGCTATCAAGTCAGTTTGTTTCATTTAACTAAGGATGAAATTCAAATCTAAAGGGGAAGGGTAATAAAATTAAGAAGTTTGATTATCAATGAATAGAAATCGAAGGAAATAAATAAGAAATAATCATATTTAATTTCTAATTAAGAAAGCTCTCTTTCCTTTATATCTGCTGTGTTTTTTTGTCGAAATAGAGGAAATTATTCTATAGAAAACAAACAAATTGCCACTCCAAGAAATACTAATTTCATGATTTAGAAAAATTCATTAAGTTTTAATTCATCCTGAGAAATCTAACAAATGATCAGTGGTCCTGATTATTTTGAATAAGCACCGTCTTCTTGTAGAAATTTATGAGCATTTTAGCCACTTTCTAATCCAGAATATATTTGAATCATGGTCCTTAGCTTCCCTTTTAGTGAGGCTTAGTTAGCTTAAAAATGAGTCTTTTAGTATTCTTTTAGGCATTGAACATTTTTTATCTGTTAGACAATTTACAATTTCTTATTTATAGGCACAAGTAAAGAAGGCAAATTTCAAAGCCAAATTCAGATATCTCAATAGCTCAGAAGAAAATCGAGCAAACTAACCAAATGAGAGCCCATCTTCCGAGAAAACAAAGAACAGACTCTCTCTTACAATACGGAGTAAATTTGTCCTTATTTTCTAAAGCCGGTTTCTTTTGAAGGCTAAACTGCTGGAGTTTCAAAAGAAACTCTTTTAAAGCTTCTTTGCAGAAAAGGTGCAAATTTCATAGAAGTAGGCACTCAATACCTGAGTGATCTTGCCCTCAGGGTTACTATCTCGATGTGATTTACCTAGATTCGCCAAGATATCTTTCTGCTTTTTCACACACTTGAAGCTCTTTAAATTCTGGGTCATTTTTTTTTTCCAGCTTGAACCTCAACCTCACCAAAAACCTGAAATATCTTTTGGATTTCTTCGATCTTATAGTCATTAGGCAGATCTATAAGGTTAACAAGGCACCTTAATCTCTCTTTGCTGTCCTTTCGGGACATTATAGCCTCTCCAAATGATATCTATTAGGAATTATACACTACACTATACTTATTAATTCAATAGTTCCTCGATGGACCTTCTTTCCCTTTTCCATTTTTTGGAAATCTATACGTGTGAAGATCGCTGGCCACACATGTATATAATATTATTATTATTTTTCACTCATTTCTAATCTACTACGCCATCAACGACATCAATTCCTAAAAGGAACAATTAGCGCTCATCGAAATACGATTTTAAAGAGGACAGAATATTAATTCTCAATCTCTTGTCACACTTGTTCCTTTAAACCGTATCCTTTGTAGAGATATGCTTATTTGCGTTATTAATAAATTTATTTCGGGAACTTTTCCTCGATCGATATCTCCTCTCTTTTCGTTGTATAAACTCACAGCCCAATCTCAATGGAATTATCTCCCTCGAAATTCACTCATTCTCCTGAAGGACGCAAATCAGCCCGCGTTCCAGAAAACATCAATGAAGACTACCAGATGAAAGCCCTCTCCATCCAGCATGCAATTAGAGGTTACAGAGAGATAAAACAAGATATTTTCCTGCCCGACCAGCTGCTTCAGATCCTCGATATGAAGGTAAGCTCTTGATCTCGTGCTGCAATGATCAATTTTACTGAAAAGTTCACTTCATAATCTGATTTTTTCAACTTATAGGCTGGAGGACAAGTCGATCGTGATGTATTCCTGCAACTCTTCCTCAAAGTGAAAAAAGGCGAGCGCAGCGAGTTCCAATTGAAAGACTGGGTCGAGGTGTTCCTCGAAGCCGAAGAAATTCTCAACTCGAAGATAAACACTGAGAATATCAAACTCAATCAGCTTTACGCTGTCGAAAACAAACTCCACAGCCAATTGGAAGAAGAGCTTGTGCTAGTTAACAAAAAATCTGAGAAAGAAAAGCGTGACAATTACTTTTGGATCAATATATTCGAAGCGGAAATAAATCGAGGGTCATACCGCTCTCAATTCGACAAGCCTGTTTACGTTCTGATCCAAGTTGGCGACCAGCAGTTCCGAACGCGTATCAGCGACAACCTACGAGCACCAATCTGGAATGAAAATTTTAAAATGTGCAGCATTATTAACATATATTGATTGGACTTATCGTATTTATAGAAAAGTCGATGAGCTTGCTTTAAAGAAAATAACGATCAAATGCAAGGACGTTGACGATAAAGAGTATGGGTCTCATGTGTTCGAGTCGGCATCGATCCATGAGAACAGAAAAAAGAAGACTTGGATTCAGTTGATCAGTCCTCCAGATTCGCCTTATTCTGTAAAGCTGCATCTATCAGCTATTATGCTGCATTCGAGAGTAAATACTATACAGTAGAGAAGGATTTACGTGAGAAATAATATATAGATAGATAAAATTCAGCAAGATATCACCACAAATGACACGAAAATCGCCGAGATTACGCGTCGAATCAATGACTACCAGCAGATGCTGGACGAGCTCTACAGGCCGTTCAAATCCCTTAACCTAACATCATCAAGGCAGCAACAATCGAAAATCGCGATTATTGGTCATCCGACTACGACGATGAGTAGCACACAAGAGGTGATTATCAGCAGGGACGAAAAACAGACGGCAGAACGTTTAACCCGATTCATGCGAGGATGTGGTAAGGATTCATATTTTTTGTGCAGAGTCTAACGCGATATCTAGTGAAAAATTGGACAAAAGCGTTTGTTAGCCTGTCATTTGTCATAGTCGCCTTGAGTTTGATTGTATCACTTCAGAAACCGGCATTTCTTGATGTAACTTGACCGTTGCTTTATAATTTACAAGCCTTAACAATTGGTAGTTGGCGATATTATTCTACATATATGGACGATTGCTCTCTGAAAATCTATCCTTTGATAGATTAAGAGGTTGTTTGCTTGCACTTGGCGTGTCGGCATTGATAGACTCTGGCTGGCTATTACAATTTTGGAAGGTAATCTGATTAATACCACATGAGCTAATCTGGTATTTGGGCTAATTAGGATTGGTGTTCAATCTATCCTCCAGATTTGCCTGATTGTGGATTAAAAAATCATTTGCTTTGGTTTGTTCTGGCGCTGATTCCGATAAGAGTAATTTTTTTCTGTCACGAAACCTAAATTAATCGTTGTTAGTTACTCTTTATTCTTGTAGCATGGCGAAACAGTGTCTTTTTTGATGATTTTAAGAATGAATTTGGCCGCATGATGAGAAGCCACCAACGACAAACTGTTGTTACCTTCGCTGATTGATAGAGTGTGTAGTTACACTATTTGCAGTCCGTAAAGATATATATTGATAACAAATGACTATATTCTTTTCTAAAATTCGAACGAATTGGCTTTTTTATGCTTAGTTCCTATTAGCAAAGAGAAAAGGCAAATAATTTTGATCAGTTATACTAAACTTGGGTGAGGACCTAATTTAAACTCCGCATTATTTCTCTAAAGATGAAAATAACATCTTTCTATGGGAGTTTCCAATTAAAAGTAACTTTCATCGTCGTCTGAGCATAATTATCTCTATTTCCACAGCTCGCAGAACGCTCGTGATTACTGCTTCTTTTCCAACCAATCTCAATTTTAGAGTGATTCTTTTATTCAAGAATCAATAATTGTGTATCCTATTTAACCAGCAGAGCGCTTCTATTTTATCACGCGAATCGCAATGAAAATTTTCATATTATCAATCCTCGCTTTGAGCGTCTTTTCAGCAATTTCACAGGACACTACAGGCTCACTAAGAAAAATTGAGAAAATTTTCCATCCAAATATCGTTCCTGAAGGCGATGGAGCAAAAGTGAAAAGAATCATTGGTAACTAAGAACTTCTATCTCGGAATGTCTTAACTCCAAGACCAGGTGTCCCGGAACTGAGACGCTTAGACCCTTTCCTCATGCTTGACTACTTTTTCGTAAAGCTACCAGCCGGATTTCCAGACCATCCGCATCGTGGATTCGAAACCGTTACTTACATGCAAAAAGGAAGCTTTTTCCATGAGGACTTCAAAGGACATAAAGGGCGAATCGACGCAGGTGACCTCCAATGGATGACCGCTGGCAAAGGTGAATTATTTCCTGTTGTATGTTCTCTGATCTGAGGGATTTAGGTATTGTACATGCAGAAATGCCGGCATCAGCTGAAGAGGAATCCATCGGCTTCCAACTCTGGATTAATCTAGAGAAAGACAAAAAATTCTGCGAGCCTCATTATCAAGAGTTTAAAGCTGACACTATTCCTATCGTGGAGAAAGACGGAGTGAAAATCAAACTCATCTCGGGAGAAGCATTTGGAGTAAATCTTATATGTTATGCCCTTTGGGAGTCTAACTCTAATTGGATTAAGCAAAAAGGACCTATTTATGCAAGGACTCCGGTGTTTTATATGGATATTACGATCCAAAAAGGATCTAAATTAGAGCAAGTAATTCCGGAAGAATGGAATGCGTTGTGCTATGTTTATGAAGGAGAGGGCTACTTTGGCTTTGAGAGGAAGAAAGGGACCGAAAATAGCGCCATAGTTTTGAAAGCAGGCGATGGTGATGTACTAGAGGTCTTTACGAGAGATCAAGAAGTGAAATTCTTGTTATTAGCTGGAAAGCCTCTGAATGAGAATGTTGTTTCTCGTGGACCGTTTGTTTTGGAGAATCAGGAAGATTTGATGAAAACGTTTGAGGATTATCGCCAAGGAAAAAATGGCTTTGAAAATGCGAGGACTTGGAGGTCGAAAATCCAGAAGTTCGCAGAATTATGAGTTAGTAAGAGGCAAAATCGATAAATACGCTAGATTTAACTTTATGGAGAGGTGCTACTTGCATAACAAATTGCTATTGTTCATCGATATGTACTGAATTTGTTGGAGTTCGTAAGCTATGTTAAAAACTTTAGAAAAGAAGGCAGATAATTTTTCTCTTATCAAATACGTCCGTTTAATGTTAAGTTTGAGATTTCAACAACGTTTACAAGGCAATTGTTTTCATGTCCAATTGCTTTGATGTCAGATTTCCAAGTTAATTTTCCGGTTTTCATTACAATACTTGTTCGGATTAGAATAGCTTTCATTTTGATATTCAAACTTCGGTTCTATTTTACTTCTTATGATTAAAGATTAACAATCAAAGGTACTGGCTCTTAGCATTCCGTAATATGTGCATACTGATATTAAATCAGAGTCATCCCAGCTAATGGCATCAGAAGAACAAATACGGTGTTTAAACTCCTCTTTAAAGTCCCTTGACAAAGCGAACTGAGCTTAGAACGGAGTTATTATTGAACCAATGAAATCGAATTCTAACTTTAAGTCTTGGCCAAACACAATCGACAGTTTAGAGCCAGTTTTCCTTATTCCGTTTATTTAATTAAATCTTTTATTTGATAACTTCGTGAAGGTTTGGTCTTTCGAATTAGAAAATTTTATAACCAATCAAAGAAATGCAGCTTTTTCAGAGATTCAATGGACAGAACGATGTTAGCTTTCTCTGCCAACTTTAATAAGTCTATTTCATCATTGAGTCTGTACAATCATGTCCTTATCTTCTTTGGTTTTCCGGAAGTGCGTTTTCATCTTGGAATCGAAAAAACATACGGATTTAATTTTCTTATGTGAACTGCCTTTACTGACGCATTTCCTGAGGCTGAGCAGAGCTCAAAATTTTGATCGAGATAGTGAAATTTTTGATTCTTAGCTATCTGATGACTCCTCTGTTGCTGGATCCAATTTAAACGAATATTGACAAATAAGATCAAATTTCCTAAAATGCCTGCACGATCAGTTTAATTTTGATTATCCATTGCATATTATCTCACAGAGATTAAAAAGAATGTTGGCTATAGCAAAGGTATTTGATTTTCTTTTCCCAGCAACTAATTTCTTCTTTGCTTCTACTCACTCTAAAAAATTAATACAGTTGCAATTGTTAGATGTCTCCCTTAGATTATTCGCTTTTTCGGTCTAATAAAATGAATCTGAATGCAGGTCCTCTAGAGAAGCCATTGAATGACGTTTATAGTTGTTTTTTGTTTTTTTTTCGCATATTCATTTTTTTCAGTTTATATTGAACAATTTGATACCCAAAGTGACTAATTCTGAAATATTTACACAGAATTCGTTGACAACAGACGATTGGTTGGGAAGCTGATCGCGGCTAAACAAAAAAAAAAAAGTTTTCAAAAGAATCCTTTTTTCGACATCTCTTTCATTATCGTTCTCATGGATATGCCTTAGCCTTGCAATGCAAGAACGAATTTCACTCTTCAATGCATGTTCGGCTACTAATGTTTTAGTTTGCTACTACTATTGCAATTTTCACCTGAGTTACAAACCTGTTTCGAAGCGAATCAAATACGATTTTTAATTCTGCTGCCAATAACTGATCTTGAGTAAAGAATTAAAAATCTCGATTCGAAGCAATTAAAGAGTGAGATGCTGGCGTTGCTCAGCAAGATATCTTCGTTATAATTCATTTGAAAAGCGAAAGAACCTTTCCCAAAAAAACGACTATACCGCAGCTGTGATGTGAGAACTGAATCTTTGTGAGCCAATGAAATGAAAGTGATGAAAGGACAGCGGGAAAATGCCAGGCGCCACACTCCCACAAGTTCGACATTGATGGAAAGAGTGTACTATGTTCGCTTTGGTTACTTTCAAATTTGAGCAATCCAATCAAATATATAAAATGTTTTGCAGAATTTTTTGAAAATGCGTCCGAAACTTCTGTCTCTTTCAACGTAATTAAACGGGTCAAAGTTTGAATCATTTTTCCAGAAAAATTAGCCCTACTCTTTGTTTCTTAAAGGATCTTCATTCGTTTAGAAAATTGATTCATTTCATTTTTTAAGATAATAAGTAGTTAGATAAAACCGCAATCTTAGAAGCTATTAATATTCAATAGATCTTTGTAAGGTGCTAATGAAAAGATTTCCACTCAGATTAGAAAGGATTCATCAGTAAACGAGAAGACTATTTGCTCATTTGTAGTGAGAAACAAATTTTACCGATTTTGAATAATTACCTTCTCAGATTTCTTAAATTAGTGATTTAAAATACTAATTTCTCAGAATTTAAATAATCGCTTTTTAATTTTGAACATGAAACTTAAAGGTCTCCTTGCTAAAAGTTTCTTATTGTGCACTTTGATCATTGTCACTGGAGGCTACATTTGGGTAGATGTTGTCACCTCAGATGGCACACCAGCGTCTGGTGTATTCGATAATTTGAGAGACGCTATGCTGAGTCTTGTGGATTTGGATGGACAACTCATATTTCCAGAAACTTACGTCACTATTCTGGATTCCAGTCTCTCTGCTCCTCAGAACCTATCTGGAGTGAATATTACTGGACCACCTAATAGCGTACTTTATATCATGAGTGAACGTATAATGCCTTTGACCGAACCTTCCAATTGTGACTTGCTGCCTACAATTCTCATGTCAGGTGAGACATTCGCGGGGATTTCTCAGATCTTAGGTGTTGCCTTTTATGGAGTAAATATCAAATATCGGAATTCAGCAAGACCAACCGAACTGACATCGATGAGCCAGATAATATTTCAATATTCTTGCCTTGATATGACAGAACAACCTACAGATCTTCCCCCAGCTTCAAGTGATTCGTTGGTGGATTTAATTTATAAGGTGTTCTATATTGCTGGAGTGACATCTTTGAAGATTGCAGATGGAGTGCTTATTCATGACAAATCCAAAGAAATAAGGTTATCTTGCGTCACTCGATTGAATTTTGCCGACGTAGTTATCAGCGCGAATGATCCAATAAATGATTCAAGAGTTGACACTAAGCATCCCATTATCAGCACGAGTGCTACATGCAAAGCTGATATTTACGAGTTCACTGTTCCTAATTTTAGGATGTTTCATAACACAAAGACTCTTCCAAACTTTTTCGTAGGCTATAACATTTCTCAGGTCAAGATTTATGCATTGACTTTGGCTGACCTGGATTTCACGAACGTAAATACCTCTGACACAGGGTTTTTTTTTAATCTTACCAACATTGAATCATTGGAGGTGTTAAATTTTCGCATGGTTCTCGTCTATTTTAGTGCAAATTCCAACAGTAGAATTATCACTGGATACAATATCTCATCCATTGACATTCAAGCCCTCGAAATAGCCGATTGCCACCTCATCGGCACTTCAGCTATTTATCTCTCCTGGACAAATTCGACCTCATCATCGATGAAGATCTCATACTTAGCATTATGGAATACACATGTTGATGGTTCAGCTTCTTTGATTCATGTTGTAGATTACTCCTCAGGCTCGACTCTCTCTATTGATAGTATCAGCATTATGGACTGCTATTTTTCGGCGCAAGGCAATATTATGAAATTTGAGATAAATGAACCTCAAATCAACTCGGTCGATGCTAAAGTGACAACAGTGGCGATCCATAGTCTCATAATAGGCATATTAGCTCCTGATCCTAATCATCTGACACAAACGGACCTATTCTACTTCTATGTCTCTACTCCATCGACTATCCAGGCGGTCGAGGTCTGCGAAGTCTTGGTTCACAACGCAATAATCAAAGACAGTAAATTTACGCAGGCCAACCTCATGCATATTGAAGGAGCTCGTGCGTATATCACAAATTTTACAGTAATCAACACCTTTTTCGATGCAGGTTCAAATTGCTTCTTATCAAGATATATTCTGAGTACATTTATCATGATGAATACTATCATCGATAATGTCACGTTTACAGCTGACTCATCTTTTTTGACATATTCCTTTCAATCACCTCGTCAAGTTCCAATTGAAGCCTCATACAATAATCTCGTGAGTATTTTCGCTGAAACGAGACCGCTCATTATAACAGAAAGTACATTTAGTAATATCAAGGTCGCAAATTCATTCCTTATTGCTGCAAAAAATTCCATGGCGACAATCCTCAACTGTAGTTTTACAAATATTGAGGTTAATGATAAATCATCATTTATCGTCCTTGGAGGCTATACAGGTCATTTATCTCCAGGAAGCTACTTCGTCGCGGTAGATTCAGGTGTTATTACCCCAATTGAATTACCAGATGTTTCTTACGAGTATTTTATTGCTGCCGAGTCAATTATCTGGGACAATAAATCTGAAGCGCAAGCGGTATTTGATTCATCAAGAGAATCTATTTCGATGTACGATCCTCAAAGCGGCGCAGTTTACTTTATTTTGGTGAAAAATAACACATTTGAGAATGTTTCTCTCTCACAAGTCGACAGCCTGATTTCATTGACCAATTTCAAGGTTGCTAACAGCACTGCTATGATATCTAATAACACAATTTCAAATCTAACAATTTCAAGAACCACAACTACTTCAACAATTTTTGCCTTTTTCAAGAACGACTTCGTCTGGAGGACAATTTTCCGGAGTGCAAATATCTCTGGGTATAGTGCAGATGGGTATATCTTGAAAATTTATTCAGACTTGATAGACTTCATGGATATTAGCTCAAATATGATCTCTCATAATGTTGACATGGGAGGCTACTTGATAATTGGTGACTCTTGTAATCAGCTCCAGCTTCAGGATATTAGTGTGGAAAATGTGACGCTGGAGAAGGCTTTCTTTGCAATTACATGCTCTCATTTTAATGGAACAATCGTTATTAACAATATGAATTTGAGAGACATGAACGCGTCTTTAAACACAACAGCTTACAAGGTTTCAGATTTCTTCTCAATAACAATAAATGGAAGTAGTAACGCACTTAAACAAGGATCAGTTCTAATTAATAGCAGCTCATTCAACAAGATAAACCTCAATACGAATTATGGATACAAGAGAGGCATTTTTCCAAGCTCCATATTCTCTTTGAAAGGAGGCACAGGAGTGAATATTGCTTTTACAAATGTGATATTTGATGAATTGCGAGCTTCAAGCTCTACAAATGTGATCCTGGTTTTGACACAAAATGTTCTCATTGCAAATTCAATTTTCCAGAATACCAGCAGCTATGAAGTTGGAGTTTTTAATCTTGTTTCGCTGAATCTAACGATACAACACTCAATCTTTTCTAACAATCAACAACTTGGCCTCTCTAATGGAGCTGGAGTATTCAAGATTTTAAGTCCGAATCCGAAAGTTGAAGTGGTGACGATCTGGTCCGATAACAATACATTTGAGAATAACATTGCACCATTTGGGACTGTTCTGTATTCTGAGGCATGCCAAATAAATATTTCACTCTCAAGAAACAATTTCTCAAATAACACAGCCTCATCTCGAGGAGGCGTTTTCTTTTTCGATCGACTCGTCAAAATGAATATGACCATAGACGACCTTCAATTCAATGTTTTGAAAAGTGAGCAGGCGAATCCTCCAACACTGAAGATGTTCTCCGTTGAAAATTCAGGGTCTACCAGTATTTCTGCCTCGAATTGTAGGCTAACGGTGAACGGAGAGAGTCCAGGAGTATTGTTCAATTTATACTCAAACGTACAGGCTACTTTGCACCTCTCCTCGTTACAATACAGCTCTCTAATAACGGACTCATCATCATTTGGAATTTTGAGTTCAGATAACATAGTGGCAAGCATGAGCAATCTGACTATCACTCAAATCCAAGGCGATGGAAACACACCATTATTTTTACTCGATTCTAACACCGTCAATAGCCAAGCAATTACCAAGCAAAGATTCCTTTCAATCATCAACAGTACATTTGACACGTTGATATTAAACAGAAGCATGATAGTGATAAGTTCAACTCAAGCTTCCTCAACTGCATGGGGAAATGTATCGGTCGTGATCCAAGATTCAAATTTCTCAAACATGAATTGGTCTGGGACCCTAGACGGTGGATTGATTAAGAGCTACAGCTCTGCTTTCGGCCAGGATCCCAAAATTTACAATAACACAAATGATAGTCTCGATAAAACAGCTACAATAGAATTGATAGGCTGTGAATTTGTGAATTTGAGTTCAGTATCTTCAGCGGTAGTTTTTAGCGGATATCGGCCGATCGTCGGCACTCCTTTACTAAACATTGACCAATGTAATTTTGCTAACGTGAGCAGCAATGTATCAGGAGGACTCATTAGCTTAGTTCCAAATACGGTGACAGGTTACGACAGCAGTACGATTTCGGCAACAGCATTATCGAGAACGATCTCAATTTCTAACAGCAGTTTCATTCAGCTGAGTTCATCGTCTAATGGGAGCCTCATTTCCTACACTAAAGCCTCGCTAGAAGGAGCAATTTCACTCGTGATGAAATCAAATAATTTCTCATTCATTCATGCAAGTAGTATGGGAGGCTTGATATACATTGGTTCAGCAGCTTCTTCCTCTTCGACAGGAAGGCTTTTGGCATCGAATACGAATACCTCTTTGGACATGGTCGATATCACAGGAAATACAGTTTCTAATCTCACTGCTGGTAATGGGAGCTTAATATTTGAGGCTGCTCCAAACAATACTCTTACAATCAACTTTGAAAACAACAACCTCTCTAATCTATCAGCCACTTCGTTTGGAGGAGTGTTTTATCTTACGAAACCTTACATCTTCATTCAAAACAATACTTTTTCAAACTGTTCCGCTACTACTGCAGGTTCTATCTTGTACTCTTTGTCAACGACCCTCAATATTCAGGATTTTACTAGTTTAAATCAAATTTTTGGAGATATCTCTTCTAATCCAGTCACATTTGCTCCAACAAACCTCAAGATTGAATTTATATCTGTGAAAGACTCTCAACCTCTCCTCCTTGAAAACTACGAAAACCTAGCGTCAAACCCAATTGTTCCTGATTTCACTTCCTATTCTCTCAGCGAATACTCTATCGCCGTGTCACTCATTACCGTTAACCAAAGCAATGGATTTTCTCAGCTCGTTCCTGACGGATCTCCTAGTTTTAACGTGTCAATGGTATTCATACTTCCTAACGGACTTCCCAAAGTTCAATTACACACCCAAACCGGTTGCAAAAATTCCACCTGCAACTTCAAGGTAGAGGGAGTTGCGCTTGCGGGTTACCCTGGAGACTTGGTTTTGGTTAACGTGACTTATAGTTCGAACCTGTATACCCAGTTTCAGCAATTCCAAATAAGGCTCCGAGAGTGTGTACCTGGTGAAATCAACCATACCGCTACGCAGAAATGCTTCTACTGCAGCGAAAACACTTACTCTCTGCATCCAAATGATACTGTATGTCATGCCTGTCCAACAGGAGAAGCTATTTGCGAAGGCGGAGCGAAGATCACTGTGAAAAAAGGCTATTATAGAAGCACGAACTCTTCTGAGTTATACATTCTCGACTGCAACGACAATGGAGGAGAGCGATGTCTCGGAGGCAATATCACGAGCTTCAAATGCGCAGAATCGCTAACAGGAACTCTCTGTCTGCAATGTACTGATGGATACCTCCCTGATCAATTAGGAGGCTGTTCTAAGTGTGACGCCAATGAGAAGATTATTCCTGTGGCAGTTGTCATGTGCATGCTCATGATAGTATATCAATTATTCGCTGTGCGCACAACATATAAAGGAAATACGACCTCCTTTCCCACTTATCAAAAGACCGGTACCCTCGAAAACGTGGATTCCGGCGCTCTG
>ENA-UOUE01001138-UOUE01001138.1-compost-metagenome-genome-assembly--contig:-NODE-1138-length-18200-cov-9.114551_pt1 | contig 18200 bp, 9 predicted proteins | sample MGYA00238146_ERZ747223 | MGnify/ENA primary metagenome ERZ747223 (study PRJEB28781, sample SAMN06268865) | compost metagenome | isolation source: single cell | place: USA: California, Emeryville, Joint...
TTTCGAGAAATGCTCTACTTGAATGGAGTCTTCCATTCTACAGTTATCAAAAAATATAATAAGCTCAGTCTGTTCAAGACCAATTCATTCATATTACCTTTATCTGCTTTCATATTTTGAATTTGGCTTTGCTTCTTTGAAAATATGAAACTCGCTATCGACTGCATTCAGTAAAGAAATCATAAAATGAACTAAAGTTTCCATGAAAAAATAGCATATGTCAGTCACACTATCTAAAGTCTCAATAGCTGCCTAATTTTTCCAAAACCAATAACTGAGAACGCTGACCCTAACCTAAAAAGGAGCACATAATCCACTCTCAACCCAAGCAGAGTATGCGGATACATCCGAAACTCCTCTTTCAAATCAGCCATAATCGCTTCAATCGTTCGAATCACAGTCTTCATATGTCGATCATACTCCTCAACGCAATACTGCTGCCCATACACCTGTTTAAACACTTGCAAAATCCTCCGATTCTGATCCCAAGACCTAAATTCGATCGAATTCGCGTCCGATGAAACTTCACTCGCCAAGAACTTTGTGTACTCCTGCCGATGAACCCTCAGCACTCGGAACGTATACACCTGCTTTTCTAGCATCGACACGTTCGTGTCGTGGAATCTATTGATTTCAACGATCAAAATAATGCTTATCATCAGAATTATCAACAGAACCAGCGTAAAACTCCCCGTAATCGCATCGAACGCTCTCTGGCTTGAGGTATCGTTAAATACGTTCAAATTACCCAGGTTAAACACATCCCAAAACACTTCCAGAAACGCCAGCACCAAATAAATCAGCATATATGATAGCACTACATTCACAATGATGTAGAATTCAGCATAGACTGTATTGCAAAGCTTCCTCATGTAATACCAGCTCATAATGTTCTCTGGGATGATGAAATGAGGATTCGGGAACTGGTCTTTGACTTTCTCATGCTCATGGTACAGAAACGCCTGGAGGAGATACAGCACGCGCCATTTCTGAATGTAAATGACAATGCCGTAGAAAAGAATGTCGTAAACATAGGCTGATCTGTATATTAAATAAAGATAGAAAACTGTTTGGAAGAGGTAAATGAACTCGCTGACCGTCGCCACGTATTCAAGGGGTTTCGTATTGAAGATGTCCCAGACAAACGGCGCTAGGAATCTCAGCACGACGATCAATCTAGAGGCAACCCTTGCGATTTTGGTGTTATAATTGAACCTTTCAATGTCATATTCGCACTTCCTCAGTATCTTTTCCGTGTAACCAACGCCGTCGATCTTAAAAACGTTTTTATTCGGATCTTTTGTAAAAAAAATCGCAGTGCCTCGAGGTCCAGAGGCGCTGGGCATGACAGAAGGCCTCCAAGCAGCGTAGCCCGTTGGGCATTCAATCGTGTAAAACGCGAAAGCGTCAAAATCAACTTCTTTAAAATCGATTTTCAAGTTTTCTCGGTCGAAGAATTTTGATTGCGATTTTTGCGCTTCGATGAAATAACGCCTCACAATGTTATGTTCATCCTGGTCGTCTTTTCTGGCTATCCGCCTCTCCTGCATCGCTTGGACTTCAGATGGCTTTTTTACAGAGTAGAATGCTGAGTAGCACACGATAAGAGAGATCTCTGTATAAAGAAGGACGTAGAGCTGAACCGTGTTAAATTTGTAGATGAATGTAGTCACAGTTGTAAATATTCTAAGGAACCAGGTGATTTTCTGCTGGTGGGTGCCTTCGTCGTCGATGATTTCGATATTGCGAGCGATGATGAGGCCGTTCTGGAAATATTTATAGATAAAGCGACTGAAAGGGCCAAAAATTGTGGAGATTGCCAAGAACAAGAAGCACGTGTAAAAAAATTTGAAATTTAGCACGGTTTTTTCGTAAAGCGCTGATGTATCTGCTTTGGGAAGCTCAACGGGTGAGAATGAAATTTGCTTTCTTTCTTCCAGCTCAATTGATTTCTGCTCAAGCAGTATGGGCTCTTTGAGACCTCGTGAGTATGAACTCGACTCAATATCTTCTCCTCTCTGCATGTTCCGATACGATTCTGAAAATAATATCAAAATTTATTTGTATATTCGTTTTTTTCCAAGCATATCATTCGAAATAGATAAAATAAAAAAAAAGAGGAATAAAAAATCATCTCGTATATATCCTTTATAATGAGAAGGAATATTCTCATTTAAGAATTTCATATATAAGAATAGAAGCTTATGTTTAGACGGAAGCTGTTGAATAAATGTATATTTGACCACAAGCAGATTGTCAGCACTATTATGTCTCCAAAACGGCATGAAGAAATTTGAAATTAGAGAAAGAGCAAGTTGCTGATAAGGCTCGAATTCTATTTTATTGAGTCTGAAGCAATGAAATAAAACAAATCCCTTCAAATTATTAAGCCTCGCGATTTGATTTTATTTTCAAATTTCGAAACAAACATTTCAAGTTTGAATACATTAAATCTGTGATAACAGGAATCTATAGATAAGCCTTTACTTCCCAGGACACATTGAGTCCGTTGAATATGAAAATTTATAATAAATGCCATATCTATTTCAGAGAAAATAATACAGCCGATCTAAGGATCTACCCAAATTTAATTAAAGTTTGTCTTCAAAGGGTGATGCTCATTTAGTTTTTCACCAATGATTCTTTCTTTATCTGAGTTCTCGTCGGGCTTCTCGACGAATCTCTATTTGTCCTCAGCAAAGACTCTTGCGTTCTGTTTGTGCGCGGAGTGCCACTTCTACTTGAATAGCTACCTGTCACGTCATCTTGCTGCTGTTTTTCCGCTTTCTCTGACATCAATTTCAAAGCGTCCGTGAGATTCAATGTCACTCTCGAGAAACTCTTAGAGTCTTGCTGTCTCATTTCCTGATACAGCAACTTCGCTTTCTCCTTTCCAAAGAGCGCTTTTAGCATATTCATCACCGAACCCGATCGTATCATCTCTTTCTTATCGTTCTCAGTGTCATTACTCTGATTAGCTACCAATTCCAATCGGTTCAGCACTCGAGAGCTGTGCTTGATTGCACTTCTTCTAGCACCGGAACCAGAAGTGATTGGCTCTGCCCTGGATAGAGTAATTGCTCCTGAACCTTGAGTCCTGAAACGGAAAGCAGTAATTAACTGGGAGCTAAGATACTTATATGGCACTTCATCTGCAATACTCTGGATATCTTGAGCGAAAGAGCGACTGTCCACCCTGAGGAGTGAGCCGAAATCGCTGAAGTTAACGAGATTCATTCGAGCCCCAGCACTAACTAGATACGATTTAGTGACATCGTCTATTCTCGAGTACATGCTGTGGAGTACATCAACCATCTTTTCGATTTGAAGCTGTCTCTTTTCAAGGAGTTTGAGGTGCTCGTTGAAGACCCTGACGTCCCACATGATCATTTGGCATTTCATTTGATTGCGATTCAGAGCATCGGAGACCGCGAAGTAACCGCGATCCATCTCGGAAATCGCGTACTCGCTGTCGTGCCAGAGCTTCGTCCTGTGTTGTTTGAATTGGGCGTAAGAAGTGCAAAGCTTGTAGTGTATCTGATTCGCACTTTTTTTCGAGTATATTCGCATTGGGCGGACATAGAACGCGTACCTCCAAGCCCAGCTGATGAATATTTGAGCCTCATGCCTAAATTTCATCATAGCTAATCTTCTCTTCAGCCTGTAGACCGCGTTTCTTTCTTTCATTGACATCGTGAAATAGTTTGAAATCGCGATAACTAGTAGTGAAGTAAAGAATGCGCCGACCATTGCCACAGCGACGCAGATCAGCCTTCCCAGCTGGGTAGAAGGGAAGATATCTCCGTATCCTACCGTCGTCACGGTGAGGAAAGTGTTCCAAACGCCGTTCATAATGAAATCCCAATTGAAACCCGAAATGAACTCATAAGGGACCTCGCATTGTCTAATTCCGAACCCCATAACGAAAAATAGAATCACGAGGAGCAGCCCGACTAAAATGAATGGCCTCTCTTTCAATTCACATTTAAATACAAACCAAGGAGACACCGAGCAGTTAGTATTTTCGCATATAGCTTCTGCCTTGTCCCCATGGTAAGCGGAATACTGATACAGCATCCTCCAAAGGAGGTAGATTCTGCCGAGCATCAATGTAGTGATTAACATATCCGTTGTGACGTAGATACCCGAGTCGCTATCTTTGTATACCCCGTTCACTTTAGGCGGAAGGCAAACCAATGCATAGATACACTCAATGATACAAAGGATCCATTCGAATCTCACCTTTTGCCATTCAAGTTGATGTTTTTTAAAGTCGTAGACCCTGATTTTCTTATCCAGGACGTATCGTACAATGATTACGGCTGCAAGAAATATCGAAGCGACGAGGATGTAGACACGGAGAAGGGAAAGTAAAGTCGATTCGTCTGGTTTCCCCATGACGATTACATAAGTGTTGCCTTTTGGTCCCGGGGTAGCAAGTTCTTCTTCCGTCTTTGCTTGGTAATAGTAATAGTAACCCTCGGTAAGAGCAGCGGCAACAGTTGTTCCTCCCAATACCCCGCCGAAAGTATCGAAGATGAGCTGCCAGCGACGAAGCTTCCTGATTTTTGTGTCGATGTCGTGGAAGGCTGGACGCATGATTGAATAGTATCACTCAATTAATTTGTTTGTTGAATATGAATTAATATTGGCTATTTTTGATAGTTATAGGGAGGCAATTTTAACAATACTAACCCTTATCGTGACAAAGCACAGATAAGAAATTTATTCCATCCTAATGTAGTTTCGATACGCAACCTTCCACACTGAGGGCTTGGAAATCTCAGTAGATACGTACACGATTCCTAAGAAGAGGAGAGGCTAAAGCTAGTTTTGCAATATCAAAAAAAAAATGAAAAAGGTCTTTTAAGTTCTCATAACTCAGCGCATTATTGAATGAGAAGTCGCGTCTAATGGATAGAAAAGTAGGATTGGATTGATCTCAATAATGAATAATAATACTATTTGAATAATCTTCTGTGGGTAAATAAGCACTTCTATAGATTTGACTTATGATTATTGATTTCCGGACTAACTTCTGACTCGTACTCGTATCAGCTATCTTGGTTTCAGTCATGTAGAACATTGGTTGTTGTAGCTGATGTTTGAGATTCCAGCCTAAATTGGAGTAATCTCTACAATAAAATACAAATTTGTGTCTTTCACATCACCTAAGCTATACAAGCAAGCGCTGATCAGTGCAGCCGTAATAAATATGCTCATAGTCAGAAATACAGCAAACATACTTAGTGATCAATCGCTTTCAAGGCGTCAACTTACATTGAACAAGAAAATCAAGTTCTTGTAGCCTTTGCTTCAAACAGCAAATTATCTAACAATTTCATAAATCCAACACATTTTTCATCCTCATAAGGAAGCGCCGCGACCTGCACTCCAACTGGCATCCCTTCCGAATCTTTCATCTGAGCGTTTAGATATTCTTGCGTCTCTCGTCTCTTCGGATCGATTTCTCGACTATGAAATTGTTCCTCGGCTCCTACCATTCCAGTAGGCAACACTCCAACAGGTAAATTTAACACATTAAACGGATTGAAATAATTCAGCAGGCTCAGGTACTCGTCACCTCTATCAGCTTTCAACGCACAGACCGGTCCTCCAGGGACTAATAAAAAATCAAGTTTATGCTCAGCCCAGATTTTAAAGAACTCGTCTTTTAAGAGCTTCGTGTTATTCATTTCCTTCGCGAATTCACTCACGCTTAGCCCGAGCATAAGCGAATATTGTCGCGCTTTTTCTTTGTTTCCAATTAATTTAGCGAAGAACTTCAGAGCGCTCAACTTGAGTGGAGAGACACTCCCGGACTTTATCTGATATTCCTGAGCTTTCACAGGTTTTTCTCCTCTGAAAGACTCCGAGACTACCTCTCTCGCGCCTGGGGCATTGAAACTGACCCATCCGATATTTGCGAGTCTTTCCATAATACTGCTTAAATCTAACCTTATCAACGTATGCCCTTGCTTTTCCAACAGCTCAGCGCACTCAAGCGTAACCCTCTGATTCGCTGGAGATTCGGGGAGGAAGCCCAGCGAGCTCGCGAATCCGATTCTGAATTTTTGCTTAGTGTCCAAGGCTGCTGCGGTTTTATCCCATTTTACAAACATTCGGTCTCTGTCTCCTGAAACGATGGGATTCTCTAAAGGATTAGTTAAGCACTCCATCATAAGCTCAACGTCGTGGACTGACTTAGCGATTGGCCCATATCCAACGTTGATCGTTTTCTCTGGTTTGTAAGCATCGGGGAATACTGAATGACCCAGAGGGGTCACTCTCCCTGATGTGGGTTTAAAACCGTAAATCCCGCAGAAAAGCGCGGGTATTCGTATGCTGCCGGCTGCATCTGTCCCTAACCCCAGAGGAGACCCATTCATTGCCACCAAGCCTCCCTCACCTCCTGAGCTTCCTCCAGCAATGCGCGAAGCGTTTTTTGGGTTACGAGCTAGTCCCCAAATCCAGTTATCAGAATAGTAATGCGCGAGAGTTTGAGGTGTGTTGGTCTTAATGAAAGGTATTGCTCCATGGTCTTTGAGTATCTTTATAATGAACCCGTCCTCAGGGAATGGTTTATTGCATCTGCTCGCGAGTCCGGCGGTTGAATCGAACCCTTTCAATTCATAGGTATCTTTGATAGATATCGGAACACCTAACAGCAACTTCTCAGGGAAAACAGCTCCATTTTGTTTCAACAGGCGATCGTATTCCCGCGCTTGAGCCAGAGCTCCTTCGAAATTAACTTCGGTAATTAAACCAAGTTCCAAGCCTTTGGTCACTGCCACTTCGAAGTACGTTATGAGCACTTGCTCAGAAGTAAACCTTTGAGATCTGATGAATTTGGCTAGTTGTTGCGCATTGGCTTGTAAAATCGAAGCTTTTTCTTCAGAAGAGAGGCCTGCAGATGGAATTTCCAAGTTTTTGAGATAATTATTTCGGTTATACCTTTTCTTTGCACCGATTTCAGCCCATCTTGCTTGTGTTTTGCTTGTTTTGTATTTCTGATATTGCCCAATAGCTAATATACCCACTCCTAAAGCAATTGAGACTTTCAGCATGACCCTCTGCCATTTCTTTGGATTTTTACATGCTTCTATTATCCTCTGATAGAGTTTTCGTAGGCTCCTATCTTCCATGAGATATCACGTATCAATAAAACCTTTCAGATTTTGGATCTTTTACAATTTTATTTGAATATCTGAATTAATACTAAGTCTATCAAAGCAAATATCACTTATTATTTGGGTTTTGTTGCCAAGTTCGGATGTCAATACAGAATTATGATGAGTGTTTGAAAAAAACGTACGCAGTTTGATGTCAAGATCAAATCATAGACCCCACAACAAATAATTTGCAAAGCCACTGTTAATTCCTCAAGGAAATTGCAAAGATTCCAATGAGGAAGTAGAGCATTAAAAAAAGTCAAATAGTTAATCTTATAGTAATAAATGCGTTTTATATTCAAAACGAGCATCGCATCTTACTTCCTTATCGAAGTCTTTTTCCCCTGACTCCATAAAAACTAAGGGCTTGACATTGAATTATTGTCTTCAATACCAATTGGCAATAATAGTACTCTTAGGTCTGATTATTAGTCTTGCTCGAATTGACTTTCTTTTTAAAAATATTGCAGTAGAGAGGGGTTTCTGGGTTGATTCATCGCGTTCATCCTTCCTACCATTTCATACATTCCCATACCGTAAAGATCATAAGCTGGTAAGTTCATCGTATTAGCTGCTGCTGCCGCTCTCAGCATTGCTTCTTGATTCATCAGTCGAGGATCCAGCATCGGCTCTGCCATCTTCGAATAGAACGCGCTATCAGGGTTGAATGAGTTCGAAATTTCGAAATAGTTCGCACCGAGGTTATTACTACTCTTCATTCCCATCTGATTCATTTGAGTGCTAAGCTCTTTTTGAGGGTTCATGCTATTGGGGATGATTAGACCTTTGCTTTGTAGAGCAGCAACAGCGACTGCGTTATAATCCCCATTGTTACTCGGAGGCGTAGTTATATTTGATCCGCTGTGCTCGCTGATATTTGAGTCTGCGGTATTTTTTAACGCCTTATCATTGCAGAGTCGAATTTCCTTGGAGTTCTGGTTTTTCGCGTGTCGCTGAAGTAGTTCTGACTCCATGGCGGTTACGCTCCAGCCGAGAGCTTTAGAAACTTGGTTAGATTGACCCTGCTTTGCTTCAATTTCCCTCACGACTCTGATCAAATCACGAACGATTTCTTGTCCCAGCGCGACGGCTGAATCAACATCTCTGACGAACAAATTATAACCTTTCATCGCAATTTCAGGGCTGATTTGCTTCGAGCTACTCGACTGTGATTCATCGTTCTTTTGCCGCGGCGCTTTCTGCTGATTTTTTGATTTTTCTTGGAATCCTTTGGAAATGTTAGGCTGGAATTTGGAGTTTTCCAAGCTATTTTCTGCCTGTCTCTCTACCCCCGGTTTATTTTTTGGAGCCTCTTGTGTCTTCAGCGATAATTGTTGAGACACCTCTCTTTTGCCTGACTCTTTCCGGGTTTCTAACTCCATTGTTGATTCACACACCTTCAAAATTTCCTTCTTAACTCTCTTGCCAACCTCAGGTTCCACCAATCTTTTTTCTTTCTCCTCAGCTTGCAAACCCGAGATCATATTCTCTCTGATCCCATCTTTTTTCTCTTTCATTCTCGTGATATGCGCCTTTTTGATCTCTTCAACCACGATTTTCTTCCGACTCGATAGAATTTTTTTAATTCCGACGTCAAGCTGCTTTCCCATGCTCTCTGTTAGTTTTAATTTTTCTCCAGCCAGTAAATCAATCGTTTGCCTTTTAAAGGCCGTGAAAGTCTCTTTTAAATTTTTAAGACTGCTTTTTAGCTGAAGAGCTCTCGCTTTCGAAATCCCAGTTCTTTTTACCTGCTCGTGACGCTTCTCACATGGTACTTCTATATCTTCATGGATTTTATCATTATTTTTCAGCGCCGCAGAATTCAACGCTGTAACTGTAGATTCAAGCTTTTCGAGTCCCGAATCGATCGTGGCTTTCTTCTCCTTCAGAACAGAATCCACCAGTGACTCGATGTAGATCCTTTCCAAGTCACCAGAATTTTTTTCTGCACCTTCTTTCTCAGAACTCGGATTCTCTGAGCTGGCATTGACTTCGAGATCGGTGCTACCATTATCGGAGAGTTTTCTCGAGTGAATATCTTTGGATTGTAGATATCTCTCAAATCTGGCTTTCTCCAATGGGTCATTCTTTAAACCATCTTTTTTAAGCATAATCACATGGGCCACCCATGAACTTATTGTTTGATTAAAATCGGTAGTATTCATCGGCTGATACTGAAACACAAAGCTTAAACAATATTTGATAGCTTAAGACTTTTTTCAACGTTTAAGAAATTATTTTATTATCTCATAATTAAACGATTAATTATTATTGATCTAAACAAATACGAATTTCCAAAATTCAGTATGATAATCTATCATCTGCAAAGATTCCTGAAGCCCGTAAACTTCAGGGTGGTCTCGCTCCCAGCGTTGCTTGGGAGTTTTTGAGACAGCTTGAAGCAATTTTCGATTTTAAATCGAACGTTCAAAAGATAAAAATTTAAAATATTTTATCAATTACTATAGAAAAAAGAAAAATTTCCGCGAGTCCCATTTCCAAAGATCAGCTGAAGAGCTCGACGCTTTCTCCAGACTGTAGTCTGCTCAGGGCAGCTGTCTAGTCTTCTTCAGGACTTCATAATGCTCGATAGGAACCGCAAGGAATCTGATTACTTCTGAGAGTTTTAGATAGAAAAAAGAATTTTTATAAGAGATCTTTCTCGCACCCATATTTTAATCGCTGTTACTCAAAGCCATTACTGTGGCTCGAAGTGAATGAGACAAAGTTAATAGGTTCAGAATTCCTGGTACTTTAATTTAATTAAATGAGATACTTTATTAGAAGCTTATAATTAAATACGTGGTTAGGAAAGCACATTGAAAGGGGTAGCGACAGCTTTGAGCTTCAATGTGAGAACCCAGCTTTTCAAGCTAGGAGCCGTTAAGTATCTGAGAGCGACGACTGCATTCACGACTTTGAAAAAAGGAACACAGGAAGTCGTTTAAGATACCAAAAAATTCCATAAGCCTCGCTTTGAGTAGGAGGCGTCATGGAATTCATGATATTTCGTATTAGCTTTCAGAGTAGCGAGCTCTGTCTCATCATCAGCATATCTATGAGACGCTTTTCAACAGTGGCAAGTAGATTGACTAAGTTAGCTAAAAATTCGAGCTTTTTGAATTAGATTTCCGATATAACTAATACAGAGAGTCATCTAAGGCAGAGTTTAGGGCCCTATGAATCCTAATATGCGCTAATTCAACAACTTCGCTGATAAGCTGATAGGTTACAAACAATATTCAACGAAAATGATAAACGTTATAGGCATTTCCTAACTGATAGCAAAAACTGAAAAAATGGACCTCTAAACGAGCAAACCGTGGTAAAAACTATACTTTACATTCCGGTAACGACCCGCTTGAGATTAATCCAATGGCATAATCTTCGCTGGTGGTGTCAATGAAGCAGATTGGTCCATGATCATCGCAGTGGTCGCCATCAGGATGATGAAGCTTTCCACCGACAATGTAATCCACATGATCATCATGAATTATACTCACATGACCGCAATTCGGACCATGAACATGTTTAAATTTACGCGTAATTTTACAAAGGCAAATATGAGCGTCAGCGTTCCCATTCCTCTTGGCCTTGACTTTATTACAAAAGTCATCTTCAAGTGGACACTCATCCAACCCATTATTGCTCTGTACAACTGGCCCCGAACCCTTAGAGCTCGTCGTTATTAGCGGAACTGAAGCCTTTTCGTCCTTATCGTGAACGCCGCAGTCGCATTTAGTGCACCCGGGCCTTCCAGGTCCGCATTTGCAGGTAAAGCTGTTGCAGTTATTCCCTGAGAGCAGCATGTCCATCGTAACACATTTCCCGTAATTTTCAACGATCTCTTGGTAGGCTAGTCTCAGCGTTTTATAATCAGGATAGTGAGAAATCTCGGGAAGAGTAGTACAGCGCGAAGGGTTCAAACTATCATTGTCGATTACTCTTGTAGTGAATTCCCCTGTAGGTTTAGCTGGTACCAGCAGGTTGTGCTGAAGATAATAAATTTCTCCTTTGTATTTGACGATACCCTTTGATAAGTTCGCTTTGTTGAGAATGAACGCCCCAAACATGTTATTTAAAGGCAAACTGCTCTCGCTTAAATTCAAATTCAGCAGCGGCGTCAACGGAACCGCCCCCATACCGATCCCGGGGATTTCAGGCCTATATACATACGCTATTGGTAAATTATTGAAAAATTGTCCTTCGATTCTAGGCACACCGCTCTCGGAGGCTTTAGACGATTCTTTTTTAACTGGTAATGGCATTGGATGTACGTTCAGTGTTTGCGCGGGATCAACAAATATGTGTTTCAGCGGCTCAGGCATTTGCAATATTTTTGGCTCAATGCTCTCTTCAAACTCTTCTTGTTTGATTTTGTTGCTTTGAGACTGCTTTGCCTCAGCTTTTTTACAACTAGCCGTTGATTCGGTCGTTGGCGCTCGTTTCGGAGAGCTCGGCTCGTAGACAGTGCTGATAAGTTCGTCTTCATGCTCTTTCAAATGTTTTTTAAGAGTGGCACGTTGATAATAGATTTTATTGCAAATTTTGCACGAGTATTTTTCTCGCAACTCCTATTCGAGTTCAGACGCTGCAAAGGATTTGTTTTTTACTGTTTTTTCCTGGTCTGCTAGGTTTTTATTGAGGTCTGTGGCACTTATACTCGGTTTTACGTAAGTTTCAGAATTAATGCTAGATTTGTTAGTGTCATGAGTTTTTTCATGGCGTTTTAGGTTCGAAACCTATGTTTATGAGGTAATGAGAATTCTATTGCAATATTCAAATTAGTACTTGTGTGAAACTGCGTTGGCAGACTTCGCATTTATAGGGTTTTTCTCCGGTATGGATCCTCTCGTGCTTTTGGAGTGAAGAAAACTGCGTAAAACGCTGTCCGCAGGAAGGGTGTTGACTAGTCAATAGCATTTTGGAAGAGGAAAGGGAAGGTATTTACCATTCGTAAGGTTTTTCGCCATTGTGAATTCTCATATGTTCAATAAGCGATTTTTTCGCTTTGAAAGACTTGCCACAGTCTTCAAAAGTGCAAACATACTGATTTGAGTTGTCCATTAGGAAGTTGAATAATGTCCTTGCAAAAGTTGGTAGTCACGGTGACTCCTGAGGTAACAAGAAATGCAAATTGGTGTTAAATTAATAAATAACAGCAGAATTGAGATTTGATTTTTGGAATCAACTTGCATTGTGGAATCACGTCATTAATCTCATTAAACTCCACAATTTTATCGTCTAAAGCCATTATTTGGATGAAAAAAATGTATTATAAGTTGGATTCCTTGACTCCTTTAAATTACGGTATATTCTCACATCTGATTCCTATAATGTCATCTCGATTAGTCTAATCTTCGTCATGGATGAATTGAAGCATTAACCCTACTATTTGAAAGGCAACTACCTCAGTATGTTAGTCCCATCTATCAAATTTAACAGAATATTCCAAGCAATGAGAACTGAAAAGATAGGTCTTTACTAATATTCTAAGTCTAATAGCTCGGCAAGCTAAAAGGTTCTATCTAATAAAAAGTTTGCAGCTAAACTCTCGGCAAATCTCCTGGGAATGAGTTTCAGAGATAGGTGAGAGTGTCAATTTTTGTTGTTGATACACATAATATCAGAACGAAATGACTCAAGCTATCACCAATAATCCGGGTAGTTACTAAAATAAATAAAAATTATGAGTGACCGGGACCAGGCACTAGCTAGCTTCAAGAAAGAGTAATACAACCATCCATTCACGGAATATCTCATTTTCTGAACTGCAGGCTTGAAGATAATATTTCCAAGATAGCGATAGTCTTGCCCAAACTCCAGAAAGAAGTCGCTAAATCATATCACTATTTTAACGAGCAGCATTCTTTCGAGTGGCTTGAAAAAGTCAAGCAGGTAACATCTCATTCACCTTAGCCGTATCACTTGACCGCAAATTCAATGACAGGTTACTCAATATCATCAACTTTTCGTCAACGAGATCAAAACTTATGTGGGCACAACCTCCTCGACTAAAGTCGGCTCGGCAATCGCAGAGCTATTCGAGAGCATGCAGCATATGATCGGCATTTTACTCACAAATAGCTTGAATCTTTATAAAAAGCACAGCGAAAACCTAAAATATCGTGGCGATTCTCCGCGTAACTTACTCAAATATCCGCAGTCTCATTTCAATTAGCGGCAACGAAAAAAGGTGCCAGTGGCAATAATACATCACAGGCGACAGCTAATAACCAGACTCAATACAGTTTGAACAATCAGAGTCATAGCTATCAGAAACCCTTGACAGCCCCTTCGAGTGATATGCAGCAATTTGGAACCTCTACGAGTCAAGTGCCTGCAAGACGCGATCAAAAGAAAGGATATATGCCAAAGAAATCTGTGTTTGATGAAGATGCTGGGAATGACGAGGAAGCCTTTATTCAGCAATATGCCAATAGAAACGCTGACGGAAGCTATGAGTTGCATGCTGGAAAAGTATTTGAGAGACAAACAGAGCTGTTAGGGAAGATCACGGATGAGTATGCTGAATCGATTAAGCAAATTGATCAATTCCTTGAAACGCGGCTTCCGAAACGAAGGATGAAAACCTCTAATGTCCTGACCGATATGCAAGAAATTTCTTATAAAATGTCTTCAATCAAAGCTGAAAGTATGATGCATTTGCCATAAAGCCTTTGCTTATTTCCATTCATCAGATCTTGGTATCGACACGAAAGCACTGCAGCTGGCTACGCAGTTAGCGAAAGATGAGAGAGCACAAGAATTCCTTGAGGAAGTGGCGGAAGATCAAGAGCATCTTATCATGAAAGTAATGGCAGTGCAGAAAGTAGTCCATCGCTCTAGAATGCGCCACGTTGGAACTGATGTATATATATATAAAGCCATTGATCTGATCACCAATGTAATGTAAATCTAGCCTGATAACAACATTTTCAACCTGCAAGAAAAATTGAAGCTAATCTACGACGCAGAGCAGATCATCGAAAATCTGCGGGGCGACCTTGATAATAAGAAGCGAGATATATTTGACTTGAGAGCGAAACTCAGAGACATGGAGGAGAACTTAACAAATTTTCGAAGGCGTGTTGATCGCGCTGAGAAAGACGCGAATGCCTTCAAAGACGAAACGACCAAAATGAAAATGGAATACGTTGAAACTCAGCAAAAAATCAATAAAAAGAAAAAGAAAATCGCGAAATTGAAAGAGCAATTAGAAGAAACTGCCAGCTTGCAGAAGAGATATGATGCTTTATTGAAAGAGAAAGAGTAAATCTAGTTTATTTGCAATCCAATCTCAAGATTTACCATAGCGCATTGCAGTCAAATCGAGATAAACTACAGAATGAGTTAATGTCGCTTTCCGTTGGAAACAAAGATCTGCAAGAAAGGCTGAGAGGATATTCCAATAGCTTCGCCCAGGAGAAACAGAAAGGGGAGGTTCTTAAGGATGGGATAATTACCGAAAGGCGCAGGTCGTTTAGATTGCAGAAGGAGTTAGACCAAACCGCAAACACTGCGGAAGCGCTTGCAAAGAGGTTGGATGCTGGATCTAAGTCAACGGAACGTCAAAAGGATGATCATCATAGTAAACGAACATCGATTTATGCCCCTCACACCTCCCAAAATACCCAATCGAGCTTTGTTGAGGGAGATTCGACGATCAGTAAGAAGAAAGGCGGTTCTGATGTCCTTCCCATTAGTCTACGCAGGCAATCCTCAACGTATCGGACTGCTTCGTTGAACAGTGCTGATGTTTCTGAGATTGGGAAGGAGGACGCAGATAACATATCGGTGGAAATGCTAAGTAATCGATATCCTCGTGAAACCGAGAGTGGAGGAGGTTCTCTGACGAAATTAGAGACGAGAGCGAACAATAACAAAGAAAATAATGACATAGACGGCAGTAACGTGAAATCATCATCAACACAAGCAGCGCAGGCCGGTAGCAAAAGAGCTTCTATCCGTGCCTCGAATCCGCACTCATTGCGGTCGGCTTCGAACCCAAGAGGCTCGGCGGCTGCTAGCACGAACAGTATCACGGACGAAATATCGTCGGTTCAAGAGAGTGATAATCATAGTCAGGTTGCAGGGGCGGTCGTGAACTTGCTGGATCAAACAGAAGAAATTGAGAAAAAGCAGAGACCGAAAGGGAAGATCTTTAAAGGAGGGTATAATCAAACGCGTCGCGCATCTATGATGGCGTCTTCTAAACCTCTATTGGGTGCAAGAGAAGGACTTATCGGCACCAGCACTTTCGGAGGAAAAAATGTAAATTTCGGTCGCACCATGAGCAAATTGACAGATTCCGTGATGGAGGACCCACAAGGCGTTATCTTCGAGCAGGCTAACGAGGCCGATTTTGAAATGTCTCAAGAGATGGAGAAAAAAGCGCGAACAAGGACAAGCATTAAAATGATCCCCACGGACGAGTCAAAGAAAGCTGATCCTGAGGGCATACATATTTTAGAGAAATTCTTTGACCAGCAGGATCTCTCGCCAGTGAAGCGGCAATCTATCCTCGAGTTTATCAATTTGGTAACGAAATCAACGGATGATTCACCAAATAGGTTCGAATCGATCGCCCAAACGTTCCTAATGCAGAAAACTTTAGAATCTACGCCCGGTTTCGATCAGGAAATCAGAGGTTTTGGAATGGCTGTCCGAAAGAATAGTATTCGCGCGACATCGATGAAAAGCTTAAGCAAACTTAATAACCTTGTCCAAGAGCACACTGCCTCTCAGCAGAATATGAAAACCGAACCATGGGTTGAACAGCTTCCACAGGACATGCATTCAAAGAAGCTTATGCCTATCGCGCCTCAGAACGAATTTATCATAAAAACATCTCGGCAAGAGTACAGAGAAGAAAGCCCTCCGAAAACAGAGAGATCGCATCAAATACTGACCAAGATTAATGAAAATCTGCAGCAACTTTCTGAAACAAAAACCGATCGCCCTATGACTGTTAGTAGATATGGAAGCACTGAGAGGTCTCGACCTATCACGAGCGAGTTCACAAGGATAAGGTTTAACGGGATGCAATCTCGAGAGGGAAGTCGTTCGAAAACGAACGCTTCATCGGGGATGCGGAAAACTGGAATGGCTAACCCGAACCCAGGACCTTCGGGTTGGTCTATCCTTGAGGCGCTTCAGGGCCAGCAGAATCCGAATAACTTTGACGCGTTGAACGAAGAGGAAGATGCAGAGAGAATCCATGATGGGGTTAACCAGTTTGGTAATCTTCAGATATATCTAAATGTGATATCAAAGACTCAAGAGAAACCTAATGAGGAAACGCTGGTAAAATTATATGAGCATATCAACGCAGATCCTTCGCTCAAAAGGCAGATTCATTCGATCATACGAGAGACGATTAAAGTATCGAAAATCGAAAATGAGAAAGAGAATGTGCTGGAGACATTCCAAACGTTTAAGAAGTATTATGAGAACCTGATGACGGGTCATAGTAAATGCGGAAACGATTGTATCCATCTAAGGAGGTTCTATTCGAAATTGAAGTTTAATCCTACAGCTCCGTCGAATCGGCAGCCGATGGCGATTCCAGTGAGTGTGATTAAGCAACCAGTGTTCAATGGCCAAAAACTTTAACAATTTTTCGTTGATGCTTTGTTATTCTTTTCGAATTGTTTGAATTGTTTGATACAGGAGTTCTAATAATGTGCATTCATCTTGATATATTAATAACCCATTTTGTACTAATTATGAAAGGCTAGTAAGAAAAACCAGTCTCTTTTCGTTCTGCCCATGTTTATCTCATGCAATAAAATCATTTCTGTAGCTTTTGGGTGACAGCAACTTGAAAGCTAAGAGTCACTGCTCTGTTGAAATGTTTGAATTGTAAACAATGGAAAAGGCTGCGTTTTCTTAAAGGGTAAACTCTGCTTTTATATGGATTAAGCCGCAAAATTCTTTTGTTTAAGATTAATTTCCTACGATGTTTTCTTATTTTTCCGGACGGAGTTTTGATATTGCATTTTTTATGTTATTTGAAATAAGTTAATTGATTTATCATTGTAGCTCGTCAATTAACAGTGGGTCTGATTGACCTTTACCGATGAAATTATTTAAAATCTTTTGATACCATCACAAAGCATAACATTTCTTGCCCATAAAAATTTTCTCAAAATTCACCTTTACACCCAAAGGAGACATTTACAAATTAGATTTCTTACTATTATTTGAATTGACTTGAATGTTGGCATGATATTTCTAACATAGAGGTGTTTTGGTAGATTTTCCAAATTTGCTTTTAGAATTAATTTATATATTTATTTATATTAAAAACTTTTTTTCAATCAAATAGTAGAAACATCAATAATGAGTCTCATTATATTACTTCCGCGTAGTGATTGGACTAATCCATAATCCATCAAGATAAAGATAAATAAAGTATTCCTTTTCCTCAATATTCTAACCACTTGGAAGATGCCGTCTTCGAAATATGATATCGAGAAAATTCAACTTCCCACAACTCAGCAACAATGAAATATTAGAGATATCATAGATTATTGCCATCATTTACTACCTCTTATTGTTTAGATATTGCTTTAATAGATTAGTTCACCTCAGTAGAAATTAGTCAATACTATCTATAATGACGATGTACAAGGCATTTATTAAGTTATAATTAGACCACTTCTAACAATTTTGAGAATCAGTTCAATTGTAAAGAAACAATTGAAAGACTTTACTTATCTATTTCTCTATATGCATATTTGACTCTAATAAACGAGTGACAGACTATTATCTCATAGAATAGCGCTCTAGACATTTACACATATCCACTCAATTCAAAAAATAGTGTTCAATCTGTATTCAGTAATTTATCCATCTGCTCCCAAACCGCATTCGAGATCTCTTTGTCGTTCACATCTCGAGGAACGGTAATTTTCTTTGCGCTCTCCTTATTAACAGAAAGAACTTTTCAAGCACATCATTACACCCCAAGAAAAAATAAATTTGAATTACTTGCGCAAGGCTCTTCCGAATCAAGGAACCACC
>ENA-UOUE01001139-UOUE01001139.1-compost-metagenome-genome-assembly--contig:-NODE-1139-length-18160-cov-8.449041_pt1 | contig 18160 bp, 10 predicted proteins | sample MGYA00238146_ERZ747223 | MGnify/ENA primary metagenome ERZ747223 (study PRJEB28781, sample SAMN06268865) | compost metagenome | isolation source: single cell | place: USA: California, Emeryville, Joint...
CGAGCTTCGAATAGCTTGGCAGTATCCTCTGAGGATTGCTCATGTCTGCGCTACTAAGACTGTCTTTTTTCATTAGATCGAGTACTTTTTTTTGACTTCCTCTGTTGTTTGCGTTTTCTTTCGACATAAGAGATTCTGTCAGTTCATTCGTAGGAGTATCTGCTTTTTTAAAAACGTTCCTTGTAGATCCTGATTTTGCGAGAGGAAGATGCTGTGGATCTAATTTCGAAATCTCGCCCTTGACGGAACCAGCTCTAAGGGGCTGCAGTTTCCCAGGTTCATATTTCACCGGCTCAATTCTGATAGATGGCCGTCTTATTGAGTCTTTTATGGCTGTTTGAGTTGAAATTTGTTGCTGCGTGTTAGCGGGGTCTGAGATTGATGAATTCGTTTGTGTTTTCATCATGTCTGTAGTGCCAGGCTGGGCTTTTGTGAGGTCGATTTTCAACTCTTGTGTTGGCGGCTGGTCATTCTTCGCCTGTTGAGATTGAGATTGAGATTGCGATTGTTTTTCGGTTTGTGCGTCAAGGTCTTTCCCGAAAATCGAAGCAGTTGTTCTGTCAGTTGGCTCTGGATTGTATGTGTTCAGATTATTGGATGTGCCGATAAAAAGCGAAGGAATGTTGATATCAGATTTGGCTACGTGTTTAGGAGGGTTAAAATCATGAGTAGATGACGCGATATTGTTGTTTGTATCAGTTTCAGAGCGGCTCCTCTCATTCGCGAGCTCCAGTACGGGTTCTGCGACATCTGTGCGACTTCTCGCTGGAGATTTTATAATTGCTGCTTTTCTCAGGTCACTGACGATTTGCGATAATGCGCCCAAGCCAAAGGTTTCAGATTTTGTAATTCCTGGCCTTTCTTCTTCGTCAGCAATAAAAGGGAGGCTCGTGCGAGAAGGCGATTCATTAGTTCGATAGCTATTTCTAAAAAGCGCTCGGAGTGCTGCGGAATTTGATGTTGTGAGCAAATCTCGGCGAGAGAGGGGGAGCTTTGGGGTTTGATTTATGCTGCCTTGGCTCATAGGAGTCCCATCCATTCGGTTGTCTAAGGACATTTCTTCTGAGAAGGTCTTGCCGACTGTTAAATCGCTCTTGGCTCCTTTCATTTTTAATAAATCATGTGGGGTTAGCATTGGCGAATGTCCTCGGGTCTCAGGGTTATCTTCCTCTGTACCCTCACTTACATTAGCGCCTCTGGGCTGGGAATATGAATGGCTTGGGTGATGTCGTGGTGCATTGGGGAAAAAATGATTTGGGTGGTAATAAGGCGACATTTCAGGGCTAAAATGATGCGGAGGAGGGTAGTAACAATAGGGAGGCATATAATTGGACTGAGGAGAATAGAACATAGGCGGAGATGCCATATTAGATGGAGGAAAAAACGCTTGGGTTCTATTTGGGAGGAAATTGCTCATACTATTATTATTTGCTGAATGCATTTCCATTGTTTCATTGACGAATTTCAGTTTCGCTTTAAGCTCTAGCAGCTCGCACTCCTTCTCCAATTTACTTTTTCGGCATTGCTCGTTTTCTTTTTTAAGTTCCTCGATTTTTGCCTCAACTTCCAGTCTTTTTAGCTCTTGTTTATGCGCTTCCTCTTCCTGTTTCGCTTTCTTGAGTGTTTCTTCAATTTTCTGAGCGATTTTCTCTTCAATGTTAATTTGGGTCTGGAAAAATGCCTCCATGGATAGATTTGGACTCTTTTTAGTGTCACTAAGCTCTTTTAAATAAGGACCTCTCGTGTCGAAGATATTGCTGACTGGAGAGCTAAAAATAATTGGCTTTTGGTTTTGAGTCAGGATGTTTTTGGATTCTGCTTTTTCATGAGACGTGTTCTGGCGTTTCGTTTCGGATTCTTCATATGTAGCCTATTTAAAGCCTTTAATACGCTGCAAAAATAAGGAATAATCTTGTTACCGAATCAGACACAATGCGGGAATTGTTAACGCTGGAACTGGAATGAATAATAAATTCCTTTGAAGATCTCCGTTTTGAATCTGGAGTCATTGCTCTTGGGATTTTAACATCGAATATTGGATGCGATTGTTTTACACCTTCCGATATGCTCGAGGTGCTCTCTGTCGGACTTTTTTCTGGTTCGCTAGAGTGCTTTGATTTATCACTCGTTTTGAACGACTCCTCTCGCAACTTAAACACTGCCAGACGTTTTTTGAAACATTTAGTTAACAAATTTTGGTCTCCCCAGAATTGCTTGGCTAACTGATGGCCATTTTGGTATAATTTCAATGCATCGCTTCTGCTTTTATTGATTTTTTCTCTGAGGTCGCTGTCTTCCATTTGAATTATCTTTTCAATGCAATCCCCTAAGTTAAGATAGCCCACCAGCATAACCTTCAGGGAGTGATTGAATTCTTTATTATGCTTGAGATTTGAGAGGTTACTCGCTTCTGAGCGGATATCTTTGAATACCTATTGATTATAAATGCTCTGATATCCACATAAAATGAATGCGTTTACTCTCTCCTCTATAACAGCCAAGCCTCTTACTTGAGACGGGAAGGCTTTCTCATAGATGGTTTTCTTGCAAAATATATTTGATAAATTGTTGTAGGCGACTGCTTGAAATTCAATTGATGTTTTTGCTCCTTTTTGAATTGCGCTTTTTGAAAATCTCAAAGCGAGCTCAGAGTCTTCGATTCTATGAAGATAACAGTTCCGATGAATATAGTTGCAAGCCAGTTCAGTTACTTTAGTGAATAAACTGCAAGATTATTGAAAACACAGAGCTTCAAACGATCTAAATCAGCGTCATTTTCCAGCAATGGCGAGCTCAGAAGCAGTTTTGCAAATTCAAAGAATTCAAGCACTTCATCGAATTTTTCTTGTGGACGGTTACTTTTGAAATATGGGAAATTTTCAATTACTGTTAATTATCAGCCTGCACGCATATTTATTGCATAGTCGAATCAAAATTTTGACTGAGGTTGCGTCAGAGACCGAAAGAGGAGCCAATTTATTTGTATTCGATAGAATGACTTTTAACACCGAGAGAACTTCAGTGTGTTTTGCCTTCGCAATGTGAATACTGAATGCAACGGTGTAGTTTCGTTACCTGCTTGTCCAAGCTATCGATAAATTTGACATATTCTGCGGTGATTGGTTTATTTGGGGTTTGCTTATCTGTCTCTAAAGTCATCTTCATTATAGGACCGTATTAACGCTGCAGGACTCTTGAGATAAATCGTATTAAATTTATCGATCTATTATCAATAGTTAGTTAACCAAGTGGCTTTGATTTAATCGTTCCAGGAACAATATTCATTGATAAACACATAAAGTTGCAAATGTATTAGCTACTGACATTTGCTTCGAAAGGCATTTTTAAAGAAGATAGATTTCATTGGAAATGGACTCGCTCAATAAATTTAGGAAATTTGTTATCTTACCAAAAGATAATCAGAATAGCAGGAGATGCCAAAAGTACTGAAATGTGAAGAGAGCCTCTGCCAGATAACTAAATCTCGTACAAAAAATATTGCATTCATTGAGAGAGTTTGTGTTGATGACAGAACTTTCTGCGATCTACTTGTAAAATAAAGCAAATGAAGCATATTACATGGAATAAATGATTAAGCGGTCCAATTATAAATGTGTACTTGGCTTACATGAAAATTTTCGTAGAATCGTTCTCCGTAGTAGAGCATTTAACTGCTCATTGTAGAAATTAAATATTGAGTTTGAATTGCTATAAGTAATTTAATTACAGCCTTTTAAACGATATCGTTCCAAATATTCCGTAGAATTAAGATGCGAAGAAAAAGAACGAAAATTAAGTGTCCAATCAATTTCTTCTCATATATAAAATCGTGCATTGATTGGTCTTTGATGCCTTTACTCTGTCGAGGTAGATTGGAAACTTTGAGGCCGAAATTTTTGAGTAGGACAGAAAACCATCAGGCAAGTTGTGATATTGGCGAAAAGAGAAGAAACTGCTTCGCAGGTAGCACAATTCCGTATGAAACTTGAAAATTAATTAAATTTCCAGGATAATTTTATTTTCGAATTATTCTGAGCAGCTTTAATAAAATTACTCAAACAAAATAAAGCAAGCGCTCTCTGTGTCCGAAAATAGTGAATGAGCCGAGGAAAGTGAGATGAAAAGAGGAACTACCTATTCCATTCTTGGAAATTTGAGTAGATCAGAGTGACTTGGGTTACTTCTCTCAGAATCCATGCGTGATGACTCCAAGAATCCTCATAATTTTGGAATTTTGAAACAAGTTCAAATTTTCAAAGGTACTGATTTATCTGAGATTAGAACTCCCTAACAGAGGTTGTGGAACCAAGGTAGTGTTTTGTTAATAGTGTGTATAACTTTATATAGGAATGTGATGGAAGTAACTGGAGAAGAATTAGAGAGAAAAAGAAAGAAAACAAAAATAAGTATAACTACAGGGAGTGTAGATGGTAACTTCTTCTCAAGTCAGCTGTTGTGCGTGTTGCTACATGCTACATGCTATAGTCTTGAGAAATTAAAATACTTGATGAAATATTCATAAAAACACATGAACAGAAATAATCGTAGGCTCGAGACTTGAAGGTAAAGTGATTTCATATTAAAATCGAAAAGATAGGAAGTTTTCATTACGATAATGCTTAACATTGATATACCTAACTCCAATTAGTATCGAGAGTAGGTTTCTTTTTGCAATTTTATATCAAGCGCAATAAAACATCATTCGGTAAAGACTGCACTCTCAGAATACAGAGTTTTCTCTTCACAAGGTCTTGTATGAACACTCAAATCTGGTATCAATGTTCCCTCAAGCAATGGTGTTGTTGGATTGGCTTACTTCCAGCATGACTTGACACTGCTAAGAAAAAACCAATAGATAATTTCCATTTTGGTTGAAGGTCTCAAAAGTGGAGCCAATGCCAATCTCTAGTTTTCTTTTTATGTTGCGCGTGTTACCTACAATCAAGTGTATTCGAAGCCTGGATATGTTGCAACCCCCATTGAATTTCTTTATTGCAAGTTCCTCACCTATATTACCCTTGATAATCATTGTGAAATTAGTCTTTTTATATTCAGTAGGCAAAAAATTTTCTTTACAGTAATTCAGTTCCAACTTTTTGAAAGGCAGAGCTGACATTATCTGTATTGGAAAAGCACCTCTGCTACTACGCTTTGTGACCTTGGTTGAATTAGAGACCAACAAACAAAATTTCAATTTGCCTTTTCTCAGATCCCTATAAACATTATCAATCCTCAATATATTTATTACTAAACGCTTGATATAATCCATTTTCTGAACCTCCTCTAACCAGGGTAGGACCAGAGTAATACATAATGCTCTATTTTACATTATAATCATAACTTATGGTAATCTCTCTTCATCGACACTCTGAGGTGAGTAACTCCTCTATTAACACGAGAAAGAAACATTCATGTACAAAAACAAGCTTGCATTAATGGCAATAAATCCGTAGATCAAACTTTATGAAAATATTTTTATCAGAAAGTCGAATTGTTGTAAATTTATGCTGCTCGGTATACCAAATAGTTATTCTATAAAGAATAAATAAGTTAATCTCCGAAAAAAATTGTCAAAATGGAAAGCAAAGCCGAAAGCAGACCTTGGTCAGGCCATGGTTCCCTTCTCACTCAAGAGATTAAAAAAGGATACACCAGTCCCGTACGGCGCAGTCATCAACGTAGAACATTACTCATCAGAATAATTAAAAAAGAATATTAGATCCAACACACAACCAACGCGACGTCTATCCAGATGAAACAGCATCATCTTGGAAAGAAGGTACTCTTACCACTATACATATTTTTACACATATCCGAATAAAAAGGTTTCAATTCTGTCAATTTCAATTATATGGATGAAGTTAGCAAGACATTTCCGCAGGCACAAGCGTATTTCTTCGAAGATAACCGGAGTGAGTCAGGAGGAGGAGAAGAAAGCGGTATTTATTTATCGTTTTGAGTTTATGCTCATGAAACTCAGATGAGGACAAAAAGGAATTAGATATTACTTTCCAACCTGAGAGCAGCTGGAAGCTCGACACTAAATGCTTCGTGTGCAGTCGGGTGTTTGATCAATTGCAGGGTGTTTTCCGACATCATTGGTAACTATGGTGAATTTCTTAAGGATAAACTGATAAAAAAATAGCCGGGTTTGTGCAAATTCTGTGTGTGGAGAATGCTCGTCGAAAAGAATTAAGAAGAAAAGATATTGCGATGTCTGTAGGTTTAAAATACATAATGCAAAGGTTAAAAAGCTCTTCTTAATTCGGGCTAATCGGTTCTCTAGACAGAAGAAATGAGAGCGCTGACTTTGAAACACTACGATGAGAAAATTCAGAAAAAACAAGAAGAAATTAAGAAACTCAAAGAGCAAATTGCAGAAGAAAAGCATAAAATTTTGCAATTCAAAGAAGATGTAAAATTACTGACTTCTGTTCTTATTTAATAGTTTGGTGTGAGGTTGAAAAAGACGAAGAACATATGATGAAATCTTTGCGAAACTTCGAGACTGAGTATGAAAGACTTATGACAATGCTACCGACGACTAAGGAGAATAATCAGAGACTAAAAGCTGTGTTGAAAGAAAAGCAGGAGACTCTTCTCGAGAAACAGCAGCAGTTTACGAATTTAACTCTCAAAATCAAACAACTGTAAGCAATTGATTTTGAACTATTGATGATTTGATATCATTTGAAGGGGATTGGAAATTATTAATAAAAAAACCACACATATGCTGAAGATCGAAGAATTTTCAAAATTGCAAGGAATAAAAGTAATAAGTTTAGCAATTACACCGCTTACCTTAACTAACTCTAAAGAATGGAGAAAAGAATAATGATGCAGGAAATTCGTTCGATAATGCTGTGTCAATGACATCTGTTAATCAAGATTCTTACCAAGAAAATTCATTTTTCCAAGATAAGGGAAGAACGCTATCGGTGAGTGATTTCGGTAGTTTGTATGAACTACGGAAGCCGTCGTTTATCAATGATATCAAGGAGAATCCACAGCCACAGCAGACAACGGGATCGTTCATTGAGCCCTCTGTACAGAAAAAAGGACTTTGCAGCTGCAAATGCGGATTTGACTAATCATTTCAAATGTATCAGCATGATTTTTGTTAATTGACTCGTGTATATAGATATATGTGAATAAGTAACTCTCGCAGAAGTTTTATGTAGTGTTAGAAATTTAGATGCAGGTATAGAGACTTTTGGTTTAATTTTAATTTTAAAGATCTTTTTGGATGGCAGCAGTCTTATTTATGATATATATATGTAATTTGTCCATAACCTCCTTTGAATCGACTTAAAAACTGAATAACCTTCAGGCAAAGTGATTGCATTCTTATCGTAGGCAAATTGATTACATAATCCTTTCTCATCGTAAACAAGATGTTATCGTAGTAATTCGCTGCTTGTTTGAAGCACATCCAATAAAATTGCTCAAAATCATTCTTAGTAAAATCCTTTAAATATTGGCGGTTTTTCCTGTTTCGAATACCGATTAGACAAGAACTGGAATTCTGTCTTGACTAATTTTTTATTTCATAGCAAATATCTGCTTGAACAAATAAATAAAATTAGTGAGATCAATTGCGACTCCGACGGAGCAATAAGAATATTACGCTAGACTCAATCATAACTCTTTTTTCCAGAATGGATAACGTACCTGTTCCAGTCGATCGTATGAGCAAGCAGCGCCATCTTCTCCATCAAACTCTCAACCAAAACCTCTCAACTCTTTCTAAACGTCGTGATTATTCGAGACTCACAGTCTCAACAAGTCACTTTTCAGGTCTTCAAGCGACAGGAGACACTGCCAATAACACCATCGCCCCCATAGACTCTCCAATCCTCCACCAAGATGAAAACGACTACGTAATACAAACCCCGCCCTCACGACCTTCAAGATTTGGTAGAGACAGTCGAACTAAGCCCTCTCACCCTATCAGCAAAATATCTAATTTCTTCGACAAAGAGCAGATTAGAGGTGCGATTGAAGAGTTTAACAACTCTAACCAAAAGATCAAATTCATCGACTTCGTCATTAAACGGAGGAAAGAAATTAAAAACCTGGAAGATCAGCAACGATTTGACCGGGCCACGCCTCTCTTGAAAAGGTTTTCAGAAAACTACAGGAAGCGGAGAACTGGATTCATTACGGATTCATCGCATGCGTCTTCATTTACTACAATAATGAAAAGACCTTCTGCATTGCTACCTGAAGATACTCCAACTGAACCCTCTGATCGGAACACGGGTAGAGACAAAAACACGGAGTCAAATCCTTCCTCATCACTTTTAATGAACAAAATGCGAATGTTTTTACTCCGCTCAAATAACGACGCTGCTCCTCGAGAGGCAAAAGATCAAATCTCAGCGTTTCTTGAAAACCCTTTGAATCTGAAGAAATTCTCGGAGGTGAGAAAAGATAGGCATAAGACTCGACTAATGGCTTTGAGGAGCAAAATGCCCATCAAGCAGAATGAACTGCACTTGGGATCTCAAACGCTAGAAAACGACCTCTATAAATTTCTTCTCCGAAACGAGGATAAGCTCGAATCTAGCTCGTTCGTGCTCAACACAACCGGCTTGAAGAGTCCGAGCATTAGGACGGTCGAACATAAAGCAATGAGGAAGTTCGAGGGTTATAAGGAAGAAAAAAGACATAATATAAACTATCTCAAAGGAAGCCGTGAGCTAACTGAAGCTCGTAGGGAGAGGAATAAATTCATTTTGAGTTCTTGCAAACATAAGCATACCCCGAAAAATACGGTGTCTTTTGCTGGTGTTGAAGACTTGCTGAGAAAACAGCAGTCCTCTCCGAAAGAAAAGGATTCGAATAATTTCTTAACGTATATGCCGTTATCTCCTCAGCATCATGATCGAGAAAAGACACGCACGCAGACGCTGGTAAGCCCGAAAAACTTTGCGGTCAGAGACAATGCGTTAAAGAGTTTTTCAAATTATATCGAATCACTTGAGTAATAAATAATCGTGAATATGTATGGATAAAATTCTTTTTAGCGAGCAAATTGTGGAACAAAAGCAAAAAGATCGCAAGATATTTACAGATGACTCTTTCATATCGGTGACCGAGACGAAGCTGGATTATTTGTATAAGGCAGTATCTGAGCTCAACGCGAGCATAAAAGACACTGAGACGAAATTTTGGTCCGCAAGAGAGAAAAGCCAACGAGATGAGCTCAGAGAACTGCTGAGATTGAAGAAACAAAAACGCGATCAACATCTAAAGTAAATTTATATTTAAAAATTGGTCTTTTCATTTACAACTATTTCTTTTGTTTTAGAGAGATCAATGCAATTAATCATAGGAAAGTCCAATGAAATTTTCAAAAAGCAATGCTGATGGATGATCATAGATTTTTTTTTTTGTTATGTGTTAGCTTTTGAAATTATGAATTTGTCACAAGTAGCAAAGATATTGCATGATAAAAAATAGAGCCATTCCTCCAGAAAGGAATTTATCAATTCAAATGTCTTATAATAATTTGAAAAAAACTTAGATTATTTGTTAAATAGTCCTGTTTTCTAATTGAAATTTTGATTACTGAGTTAGAATTCCTCGTATTCAATTGTCTGGGCCAAAACTTTCGGCGGCAGAGAGAAGATATGCACTTGATTTTCCCAGATATCTTTCCTCTGGTTATAAGGGACCATCGAAATAATAATATCGATCTATATTTGGGAGAAATATCAATGAATCAGCATTAGATTCCAGTGAACAAAATCAGATACCTTCCTTGCTCTGCTGAGATAATACCTCATAAAAGTCTTATCTTTTACTAGATTGGAATAATTAACTGCAGGAGTACTCCAAGGATCACATTTATTTGCGAGTAGAAGCTAATAATTGATCAAGTCTGGAAAAATGCCGTCATCATTTTACCTGCATAACATTCACGTGATCATTCACAATTGCAAAATATAACGGCGTACGACCGACCTAGAATGTGAGTTCGTGCAAGTGATCAAACATAAGATCGTATGTACCATATCTTTCGCGTTCACATGAGCGTTTACGTTTATCAGCAAAGCAGCCATTTCTAAAGAACCTCTTTTGCAGGCCCAGTGAAGAGGAGTTTGCATAATCTATGCCAAAGATTTAACTAAGTAAGACCTCACTTCAATCATTACGTGGTCGTATTGAAATACAAGATAAGGATCATTCGAGAGCATTGATCGGACCATGTCCATGTTACCCATACGAACACATTTAATGAATGCTTTTGAGTCTTGTCTTTGATATGGAACTTGTGGAAAAATCTGCCTTTCTATTGCCTGAAAATATTGCAACAAGATTCAGATTCTGCAAGCTCATCTCTCGTTATTACATCGCTGACAGTAAGTTTGAGCGCCTGAATGAGATTGAGTATCTCAAGCAGAGCCCTTTGCAGTTCTCTACCTCTTCGTTTCTTCTGAAATTTATTGGCTTTCCCCATAACTAAGTTCCAAAAGCACTAATTAGCAGATGCAAATTGATGACATTACGGAGAACTTTTGTTCTGCGCCGAGTTATCTGAAGCTCATTTTGTTTACTTTCATCTTTCAACGGATTTAGCTGCTGTTGAGGCTGTTTTTGTTGATCGGTTTGTGGCTTCTGATGAAAAATCTCATCCCATGATGGCAATTTTTGAAATTTAATGACTTTTGGAACTCCTACTTGCTTAGGTGAGCTTTGATTCTGCTCCACAGCGATTTGCTGTGGATTTATCGTGAGTAAATTTGTAAATTTAGGAAGTCTCTCAAACCAGGTTTTTATTCTGATTTTTCCCAAGGGAAGTCTTTTCCGCGGCGAGGAGGTCGCTGTCCGCTCTGAATTATCAACTTTTGTTGGTGAATTTCGCACGTTCCGTGCTCTTTCCACACTTTTCGCTCTTATTCCACCGCTTAGTAGAGAGAACCCTCCATTCTCTGTGCTGTCATTGATTTGAGATGTATTTCCCCCTCTGAAAAACTCTGAAAAATTCGCGGATATTTTATGACGGTAAGCTCTGAATATCGTTTGGTGCTTTTCACCAGGCGAATGATTTCTGGAAGACTCTTTCCTTTCAGGAGAGAAGGGTTCTTTGGTAGAAAGATCAAAATTTGCGAGTTTCTGGTGAATAAATCGCTTCACTGGTTCCGATTCTTTCTTGAGTAAAAGTTTTGGAGGTCTTTTTAGCGGACTGTCGACTACAGTGATCAGCTTTCCAATATCATCCGCATTATCGAGCTCAGTTTCAAATCTAGGATCACTTTGAGAGGTAGGTTGCCATCGTCGCCGAACTACCAATGCAGATCCCAGCATTTTACCTATTTTATCTTGGGATTTGCTCTTCGTCGGAGAAATGGGCTTGATATTATCAGTATCGGCGGTTTCTGCAGAAACTTTCGGTATGATGCTTAAATTTTGTAATGTCATTTCTTCTTTATCAGGGAGTAAGCTTCTTAATTTAATTCGCTGGTTAAAGTCCTCTGAAGGGTCTTTGAACATTTGCCACACTGGACGCGGCCTTGGTTTTCTGCGAGCACAAAGATCCGACGAAGAAGATCTAACCACTCCTTTTTGTAAAGCAGCTCCAAGTTTTTTTTCTGGAGAGCGCCCAGGTGAGTTATTGTATTGGCTCTTACTATTCATCCCGCTGGATTTTTCAGGCTCAACGTTTTTCAAAAGATTCGATAAATTGCGCTTGAATTGCGGCGATGATGAGCTAAGTGTGTCTTTTCTAATCCCAAGTTCTGCTTTTGATGAATTAGATCGACAGAATGCATGATTATTTGATTGGATGCCTGTCTCAAGGTCTAAATTGAAAAATTCTTGCTGCACTTCAGAATGAGATACTCCCAGATAATTCATTGAAATAAACCTTCTTTTCGCTTGATTCAATAAATTTTAGTATAAACTATTCGATCAAAATTAATCGTGCTCCTGAGGCTCAAAAGATGAGTTTGATTAGTTATGGGAAATACATGTAGTGGGCTTAAATCATACGAATTAGGTAACAAACTGATATATATCCAAAGAAACAATTAATATAGGATCAATTAAACATACATTTTCTAAAGTTTCAATCCTTAATTAACAGTGCTAACACTATTAGAATTTGCTTGGCCCAAACCCGTCGTTTCCAAATCTATTCTTCGTTCCAAAGCCTCCTCCAAATGGGTCGGGGATTCCTCCTTGAGGCTTTTTGACAGGGATGCCCCTCGGTTGGAAGTGATCATCATCAGGATAAGTAGGATCTATATTTCCTGGACCTGTTGGTAAAATAATTGCTCCAGGCACCTTCCCTTTGAGCTCTGGTCGTTCCGGATACTCCGGGCCCGAAGTGAATATCGGATTATTCGGCCCGAATAAACTTCCTCCACCAACTCCCGTGCCAATTCCAGTGCCTCCCATACTGCCAATTCCCAGAGGGTCCAAAGGAACAGGTCTGATGTCACTTTTGCCATAGTCTCCAAATCCGCCCTTGCCTCTTTGCGCATCTCTGAAATCTCGGATTCGATCTGGCTCTTTCCGCTCTTCGAAGATGATGTTCGTTCCTTCATTTCCCTTGGGTTTATACTGTGGAAGGAGTTTCGTAATGATCTCATCCATGTATTGCTTCAATATTTTTTCGAGGTTTTCGTCTTTGAATTCGCTGATTTTGAATGTAGCTGATTGCAAAATCCCTGGATCAGAGGAGTTAATCGCGTTAACATCGAGGGTATCGCCTTCGACGATAAATTTGAAGTAGAGAGTGGATTGCTCTTTTGACTGGTAACGCAATGAGTGAACTCCGTCGATATCTTTCGACCAATCAGGAGGGAGTTCATAGTTCTCAACGCTATCATCCTCGAGGCAGCCAGTACATAGCATCCCTTGGAGGATGTTGATTGAGTGGAAGAAGAGAATAGCTTGGAGATGAGGCTCTTTAGGCTCGTTGGCTATACTGAAAAACTCTTTGTATTTCGCTTTAACTGATTCGAGATCCATTTTTCTTTTTTGATAGATTTTGTATATTATATTCTTCCAAATAGATGCTATTTTAATTAATACCAGCTATGAATTTGTTGTAATTTAATTCTGGTTGAAGTATTTCGTAGATCCAACAAAAAATGAAAATACTGATGATAACCTTGCTATCATCAACAACAAAAATTTAAATGGAGAAGGCTGATAGAGTGGCGTGGTCTAGTTGAGGAGTGATGCAGATGGGAGAATGTTAACTATAAGATCAGGCAAATTCCATGAATAAAAAATTCTGGAAAATAGAAGATTCGGTTCTTCGATTTGTAATTGCTGCCTTTTTATTTATTCATGTGGCCAAAGGGAGGTATTCGGGCTCAAAAGTGGGTGAGTAGATCGGTTTCTAATAGGAAAAAAAGAAGAATTCTTAAAGAAGCAATTTCAGATTGAATTCGTTCAGTATTGGCAAAAAAAGAGAGAGAGCTTTCCAAACATCTACTCAGTAAATCTTATCCAATGCTGAGTTTGGGTGTGCCTACAACGTCAGGCCCAATCTACTATGCGATACTCGGGATCCCTTCCTTGGTGGCAATTGTTTGTTTCCGGATCAGCTGTTGTTGATCATTTCCTTAGCCTCAGTGCTTTCGTTCAGAAGCTCTGTTTTCTACTTTCACAAGAAATACGTTATCTCATCTTTCTTCTCTTGGGAACTCTTTTCAGCTACTGCTGTATTGATTCTAATAAGCTTGCGTTTTAGATGAGCATTAGAATTGATCACCTGCGTGAGGAAAATGAGCAATATCATTCTATCTTAATAGATATACTTTGAGAATGAGTTTGGAGCTCTGACAGCTGCTTACTAGGCACTTCTTTCTATCAGCCTCTCTAGTTGCAATTTTTCTGTATATAATTTGAGAAGTATTCGAGTGTGCGAGTTGCGTTCCAATTAAACATTGAGGCTCTTCTGTTTTTTGAAAGGGACCACAAAAGTATATATTTCTACAACATTTTTCGAGACTCTTTTCAATTGATTGGTATCTGCATCTAGATAGTTTAGCGGAGTCGAGAATTCGAATATGACCAAAAGGGTTCTCGAAAGTCTAGCTGAAATTAGCTATCAGAAGCTAGCCTCTCATACAGAGCAAATAGCACTCTTTTCAAATTATTGGATGATCAGTCTTAGCGGAAGGTCCCAAGCCATTGCCCAAATCTCGTATCTTATAAGTTATCTTATCACAAACAATACATCGAGGAAAGTAACAAATTTGCCTCTGATCTAAGCAAAGATATTACAATTTGTTTGCTCTGTGAAATTTAAAAGCTGTTGAAGCCTTTCATTTCATCAGAAAATGATTTGAGTTTTCAGTTAAGATCGTTAGCTAGATCTTCGATTTGCGATTGTGAGTCAGAATATAAAAAAAAAACAGAGAGAGATACTGGATCTTCACAACAATGCTCATACCAAACAACTAGCCAGTAAGTGACCAAATCAATTCACATTAACTTCAATTAAAAAGTCTCTAAGAGACTACTAGTAGATCGTTTCAATTCAGAAGCTGCTGTTTGATAGTTATGAGTTTCTGGAAACTCCTTCTTTTCTTTGAGTAATATTGAATTATGTAACTCTCTCTATTAATTATTGTTAGTTAATTAATTTTGCACTGAATAATTGAGAACTCATTGAAAATAGTCCCAACCTTTCAGTCGGATCGGAAGGAAGGATGTTTTCCTCTTTCGAGGGATTCCAGTTGCAATTTCTCGTACATTTTTTAATAGTATAGTCTATTCTAGTGCAAAATTAAGAAGATCATCATCTTAGATTTACTTACATAGCATCCCTTTAAACAAAGCTTCGAATAGCATTTCACGAGGGTTACTTAAGAGCAAGGACACGATTGACGAATAAATCTATAACTTAAATAAATAGTGCCCTTCTGTAGATTAGTTATTCTAAATTCACAGAAGCTGCTATCTTCATTTTCACGGTCTCGATATGAAGTTTCGCAGATATGTCTTCTTAAAAAAAGAAATCCAGAAGCTAATGAGAAACTTGAAACTTTGCTACCTTCACACCAATTCGAAGTAGACCTTTAACGTTAATAGAATGAAAACATATTCAGTATGATCCGAAACCACTTGCATACCTAGTAGTCAGAAAGGGTTATTCAGACTCAGACCGGAAGTTTCTAATCTAGCTCCGCAATATTTAGCCAAAATATTAATTTCATTTATTGATAGCTATAGAATAGCTTCTTACGCTGGCGATTTCTTGACATTGCAACGGAACAAATATTTTCCAATAAACCCAGTTCTTTCACTTTTGAAAGTCATGAGCTCTTTTTCTTATATTCTACGCTCATTTTCTTTAGCTTACTCCGCTTGCATGTTTAAAAGCCAGGTTTTCCTCTCGTATATGTTACAAAAACCACTTTCTCAAAAATTTCGTGCTTCATATAGATATAGAATGACAATATATACACAAAACAACAACCACCCTTTGAAAATGTCGATGCATATACAATAGGTGTATTCAAAGAACGATATGAAGAAAAGTAATGTGTTAAAAACAGAAGAACCAGACATTTTAAGTCTCTATTTTAACATTTGATATAACCCAAGTCGGCTAAAAAAACTCCCAGTTCATGACAGAAAGTTAAACCGATCTCAGTAGCAAGCCAGGACAATTTTGAAAAGCGAGAGGCAAATGTCTGGACTCATGGCCCGAGGCAAACTCAAGTCCAGGAACCGGAACAAGGTACGTGTGTTCTGTAATTCTTTCCTCGCATGTTGCAGTTGCAGAGGGAAATTTGCCAGCACTGAGGACGACCTGCATATTTTACACTTGTTGCAGCATTCAAGTGCGAATTTCCCTCGCTTATGATTGTAGTTTTTGTATAGAGAAGGGTCGATGCACATCGTGAAAAAATCCTCCAAATTGCTAATATTTTTGCAAAATTCGGCGTCTCTCTCGATTTCTTCGAAAAGAACAGTGAGAATGAAAATTTGGTTTACATGAAACATAATATGGCAGTAGAATCCAATCAATACTTCTCTCGCCATCACGTTCGCGAAGGTAATATGGTCGAGAAGCTCTTTGAAATCGTCCGAAAGATTTCTGAGTTCGGCCGAAAAACCTCTAATCGACATTATGGTGTTCCATTCCTGGTGCGTGACCAAGCAAATGCGATTGTTCTTGGTACTAGAGAGCGTCTCGCTGAATTTCCTCCAAACTTGAGAGAAAAGCTCTTTGTGAAATGTCTCGAGGTGCTTGGGGTTCAAGACTGAGATCTCGTAGTTGTTCACGCATTCAATAAACGATTCTACAAATTTGAAAATCGCATCGCTGAAGCCTGGCGTCCCAATGAGGCTCTTGACGCCACGGCATAATCTTCTACAGAATTTCAGTGAATTTTTGCGGTTAGGTAGGGATTCAGTGACCGGATGGACCCAGGGATGGAAGAGAAGGTCAGTTTGGTTGGTATTGAATTTGAGATGCGCTCCTTGCAGCTTGGAGAGCATTGAAGGAGTCTCGAAATTAGCAAAATTGGCAAGAGGGTGCATTCCGAATTCAACGTTTAGTTTTGTTTGATTAACAAAAATTTAGGAGATTTTATAAATTGGTTTGACTCGGCTGCGGAGCGAACTGAAAAATTATGTTTGGTTAATTAAATTTTCTAATGTTGGAAGAGTTTCGTTAAATGGAAATAATTTTGGAAGCAATTCAAGACCAGAAATAGAAACGATTAAATAATTAACTGCTGATTTTATTTTAATCAATATTGATCCTGAAGGATTCGGCAAATCGGGACAATGGGTTGTTTGCTAAAAATTATTTCATACCGACTTGGCTCTATGGTCTGGAGACAGAGGAGGCCACTGAGTTCATCCTTTTGATATTGCGGTGAATCAGACGGGAACTCCTAGCAATTTATTCTTAAAGACCCGTAGAAGGACCCTAAAAATGGAATAAAAATTCCAGTGTTGTTTCTATTAAATAAATTTAAAGTACTGAACAAAATTAACTTTCTCTAAGATTACGCACTATCGTTCCAGTGCTAGTCATTGCTAATTGCGAATTGAAGTTTTCATAAAAAATTATTTTAGAGAATAATTTGTAATCTTTGGAGATGGAACCCCTTTTCTCGTCTCCGATTACTTTAATTTTCTCTCACGTTTTCGAATTCCAGCTCTTCGCTTCGGGTGTAAAGCAGCATACTTCATTACAATAGCTTCGGATTCAAATACTTTCTGAGAACACTTGTCTTTTGTGGCTATTTTTAGTGCGGGACAACAAATTTGAAATTTATATAGCCTCTTTGTAAAACTTTCCATGAGAATTCATTGCAAGGTGTTATTATCACTCAATTAGTGGAGAACAAGTTCACGGTAGATCTATTTTAATTTTTTTTATGGAATCTTTCACTCACACCTATAGAGCGTTGATTTTTAAATTTTATGAAAGAGAATCTCGGTCTCTATCGAATATAGCATGCTTATCATTATGCACTTGTCTTGGGTCAATAAGAGGTTGTTGCTGGTGTTGAGAGCTTCCGCAATTAAAACTGCTTGCTTCGTTATAAACTAAACTGAGTCATTTGTCCTTCGTTAGATTTCATAAATTAGAAACTCCAGGTAGTAATCTTCGAATTCGCCTCGTTGGATCACTTTTGCCTTAGGTTGATTGAAATCTGCCTTCAATTGAGAAGAGACCCACACATTTAGCTTGGGTTTGAGAGCCTATAATAATTGCCTTTCGATCGGAACTTGCTTATCGTACAAGAATTAATTTAGAGTTTGTAATCGCTGTGGCTCAGTAAATGTAGGCTGTCTGACATTGTCATTCACTGAAAGCGAATTCAAAAAGAATCATTGGTGGCTTCAAAAGCATTTACCAAAAAAAAGAACACTTTCAAGGAGAGAGAGAGATCAAAATATGCTAGGACGTGAAAAATAGCACCAACATTCTATTCAATACATATTTATTGCCATTTCTTACAGACTTCAATAACAGACCGTACCCGGAGTGCTGTGTGTCGTTATTTTAAATAAATCTCATCTAGGTACAAGAGTTATCCCTGCAAATTTTTCAAAAAATCAGCAATAAGCAGACAAAGAATTTATACCTCTTACTTAGTGAATTAAAATAATTTCAATATTCCGTCCAGGTATAATACGTTAATTTAACTGGAGCAGATATTGACGGAAT
>ENA-UOUE01001140-UOUE01001140.1-compost-metagenome-genome-assembly--contig:-NODE-1140-length-18148-cov-5.894472_pt1 | contig 18148 bp, 13 predicted proteins | sample MGYA00238146_ERZ747223 | MGnify/ENA primary metagenome ERZ747223 (study PRJEB28781, sample SAMN06268865) | compost metagenome | isolation source: single cell | place: USA: California, Emeryville, Joint...
TTTTTTCCCAGGAAAGATGAAAGAGGCTAAAATATTTTAAGATATCGAATATGCCACCTGTTTTATGTTGTTTATCAGCTTGCAAAAAGGAATAAGGACTCAGTTATTCAAATCTAGGGTAACAATAGAAAAATATTTCAGTTAATTTTTTTTTTTCAATGTACGAAAGTATTAATATATCTCGACCACTTTAACCCAGAAAATTAGGGTTGTCTAATTTACCTCTAAAATATATGATGAGTTCATGACCTCAGTCGAAGTGGTGGAAACTAACAACCGATTTTATGTTTATATATGCTAGTAATAATCAAAACCAACTGAGAGTCATTATTTTCATAGAAAAAATCTAAGATATTTGCTAACGATAAAGTAAATTTTTTATTTTCAAATTGGTTACTTCTTTCTTGTGAATGCAAAATATACGAAGAGCTGTCAACAAAAGCTTCAAAGAACTTCTCCCTAAATATGAGGCTTTCTTCTTTGATTGTGATGGCGTTTTCGTAACAACAAGATAATTATTTTTTCCTAATAAGAAAATATAGTGGGAAGAAAGCAAGCCGATTTTTTATGCTGATGAGGCTTTAAAGCAATTGCACCAACTTAACAAAAAAATCTTCGTCGTCACAAATTCTTCAGCAAATACAAGAAAATCGATCCAACAAAAGTTCAAAAAGCTCTTCAATTTCAATCTGGATTTAGAGAATGTATTTCTCCAGACCATTCAGATCTTGCAATCATGAAAATTCTAACGGTTAGATATATGTGGCATCTTATCTCACTGCACTCTATATCAAGAACACATACCCTAATTGCAGGAAGATCTATGTAATTGGTGGTCATGGACTAAACCAAGAAATTAATGATCTTGGTCTGAAAACACTTTGGGGCAAAGAGCACGACGACCTGAAGATGAACCAAAGCCTATTTCATAATTTTGAGACAGAAGATGATATTGATGTCGTGGTAATTGATTTATTTTTTTCCTTTAAAAAAGTTTGCAATTTTGACAGGCAGTTGGCTTTGATCCAACTATTAACTTATATAAATATAGCTATGCTTCAGTGTGCATACAAAAAGGAGCTGAATTTGTTGCAGCGAATGAAGATGCAAATATGAAAATTGGTAAGTACAAAATACCCGGAGGTGGAACAATTGTTAGAGGGCTAGCTCATTGCAGTGAAAAGAAGCCGTATGTTGCTGGGAAACCTAACCCTTTCACGATAGATTTTGTTTCCAGCAAACTTAACATTCCGAAGAATAAATGCTTGATGGTAGGAGATAGGTTGGACACTGATATTCAGCTGGGAATTAATGCTGGTATCGACACTCTGCTTGTTTACACTGGTGTAACAGCTCCAGCAACAATAGAATCTCAATACACAAACAAATATAGCAAACCTATAATTCCTACCTTTTTGGCAGATAATTTAAATCCACATTAGATGTTTATCTGCATTTCATTTAAGAAAACTTTGGTGAATTATTTGCTCTTAACAAATGATAAAAACCTGTTCAAACTTATCCAGAATCTCTAATTTCAATATGGACTCAAAAAATGAATGCGAATTTCAAGATGCTGCTGAATTGATTCATGAATTTTATCATAATTATCAAAGTGATATTTTTATTTGATTCCGCTTTTCTTTTGGTTTTGTTCCATAAATATCTAGATGGAATTATCTGATAATATCATTCTTTACAAACCATGATTAAGCTTATTCATTGTCAATGCAAGTTTGGATAGAAATAAAAATAAAGTCATGCAGGTAATTTGGTAACACCTGGTATGTAATATTGATCAATTCAAGAGAGCATATCTGTCGCAGTGATTATTTGAGATTTTTTAGTGCAATTGCTGAGTAAATCGATCCTCTGATATCAGTGTCGAGTTGAACCTCTTTTTCATTAATTTCATAAATCTATTCCAAACAAATAAGACCAACAACCCGCCCAAATGAGTACTTGTTTAAGTAAATCAACATCTGCAGCGCTTCCAATGTCTTGAATTTTTTCTTCTTCGACTCTTCCTAGCAAATCTCGAATCTTCGCAATCTAGTCCATAAACTTAGTAAATACAACGATACAAAACAATTTGCTCACATCAAATTTTTCTGGTGAGTAATTCGTGATAATTAGAATACCATTCGTGTCCAAAGAAGTTAGTTTGAGAGATGCTCCGAGTTTGCTCAACTAAAAACAAATTATTCAGATAACTTCAATTCTCAAGTGGTGGTTTACTTTGCTTTCTGAAGGTATCATGGAGCTTGCAAAAGCCTTTTCCAGATCTTCCTTTCCTTTGTTTGGCCCTTGCATTTTCATAAGAGCTCTGTTGAACCCAATTAGGATGTGCTTCAAAGAGATGATCTTTTTGTTTATATCTGGTTAGATTTGGAAAGGATGAAAAAGAAACTTACAAGCTTCGCATTTACAAAGAACCCTTGTATTCCTCTTTCATAGAAGACTTTCTTCAATTCTTCAATTGTTTTGCCTTTGATACATTTGAATGGCAAAACTAAGATACTTTCCTTAGGAAATAACTCGAAATTGAATTGCATAGCAAAGTTGTGATATATTAAATATCCTGTTAGAAATTCGTAACATAAAAAATAGAATAGTTCAATTTACGAACCCAAATATCCAAGATACGGATTGTTTATGCATCTCTTTATATTCAGGAGCAAGAGATTGCAGCAGCTGCTGTATTTCCACCCCTTCAATCTTCTTCCCACCATATTTCTTTTTCTCTTCTTTAAGACCAGCAAGAACATCTTTTTCAACTTTGTATTGCTCCTCTTTAGGCTGTGTCCAAGGATTGGTAGGAGCTCCTTTTTTCGTACCATTTTGAGGTTGCTTGTCCTCAATTTCTGCTTGTGCTTTTGTGCGAGTATTCGTCTTCTGGACAGGAGAGAATTGTGCGTCATTTCCTGAAAAAACTTTACTTTGAAGGTCGCTCAGCATCTGGAAAATTGATAAGAATTGGGTTGGAGGGATAGAAAGTATCACCATGGCCATTTTGGATGTATATGAAGGTTTTTCAAAGGTTTTTTGAATCTCATCTTGTTTTTTGCTATAGCTTTGTTCTTCTTCATCATCGAACACAACTTCTTCTTCTTGTTTCTGATATTTGTTACTTTGATTCTTTGCATTGCTGGATGCATTTGCTTTTAAATTAACATTCGTTTGAAATATTTTAGTTTGCTGCTCTTCAGTGGTTTCATAATCCTCTTCATCTCGCCCTCCTCCGAGCTCATTTTTTGTACCATCTTCAAAAAGTTTAGGTGATATATTTTCGTAATGAATAAATGCGACATTTACTATTAAGAGTTTGCGTTTGTGTTTCTATTGTTTTCTTTTTCAAAAAATCGTTGACACTCTTGAAACCCTTAAATTTCATCATGGCTGCACCAGCACTATTTGGTCTCTTTAGTGGGTTGCTCAGAGTAGGGTTTACACTCTGGTCTCTGCTCTCAATTTCCTCAATAGAAAAGCCAACACCAGAATTAAAGTTCTTTTCTGATGTATTCCATACAGCGCTTTCCCCTCCACTACCACCACCTAAGTAAGTTTTTGCAGTGAGACTCTTCATAAGTTTAACTGCATTCAAGACATTCATTGCCTTAGCACCTGCCTCCTTCTTTGCCGTGGAAGGTCTCGTCTGCTTTGAGGGGATACTTCTATCTATTTTGACATTAAGCTCACTTCCAGACTTTGCAAAGACTGATGCTTGTTTCGTCTGCTTATTTTTATCCGGTTTCGTCTCTTTTTTCACTATTTTCTTCCCAGGAAGTGCATTATGGATTAGGATGCTCTGGGTTGGAAGAGCCTGATCTCCTCCTTGAACATCTTCTTGTTGAAAAAACTGATTCTCCTCTTCATCATGGTGCTGATTTACCACTCCTCCAAGGTCACCATCATCATTATCATCTTCAAGGTCATCTCCTCCTTCTGTTTCATCTTGGGTTTGCGGTTTGTTAAATATTTGCGAACCTTTGAGTACCGATGCGGATTTCTCTCCAAGTAGTTTCTTTTTATCGAGGGCTTTCTTCAAATTTGGATTTGTAGCTGCAGATTTAGTTTGTATTTTTCCCGAGAATCGAAACATCGAGTCGTATGAGGGTTGCAATGCCTTTTGATTATAGAGATCAACAGCTTCTCTCTCAATAGGTTTATTTGTTCCAACTATAACTAAATTTATTCCAGTATTTCCTTCATCATCGTCATGTTTTTTTGAAGGTTTCGAGGGAGGTTTTCCAAATGAAGCGCTTTGCGGACGAGGCTTTGTTAAAGGATTTTTATTTGGGGATTGAATGATGGGTAATGGCTCTTCGTCTTCATCATCATCTTCTAAACGAAAGTCGACTTGAAAATCATAGGTTTTTATTGGAAGAACTGTGCAGTTCTCGTGCATTTTGTGATCCATCTCTTGATTTACGCGAGTTCAATTTATTAGCCTAGTTTCAAAACTTTTTAATATTCTGTTGTAACTATTCAACGATCTCGAAATATCGGAAATTCTGAAACTGAAAAACAGTTCGCTTTTCTAAGGGATTTTGAAATCATGGAGGCAGGATTTGGAATATGGATGCGAATCAATCTAATGACAAGTGCCTGCCATTTAAGTATGCAAATAAGTTTGATCACATCACCTTTGTTCCATTTAAAAAGCAAACGCTATGCAATTCATTGTTAACCGCAAGAATATTCCTAGGGTATAAAAAATGTAGATAATTTCTTTATCGTCAAATATCGTCATACCCTATCAGCTTCTCATAGTCAAGCCAAACGTGATTTCATTAATTTAAGAGAACTTGGATAATTTCAAATAAATTCAAATTGTAGAAGCACAGGGATGAAGAAAAGAAACACTAAAATACGTACCAATTACCTTCTAGTTGGTTATTCTGAAAACTTCTTTTAGAGGACTTCGTTACTGGCAATGGAGCCAAGCCCCTTTGTGCTAGATTCGGAGGAACCTCTTGCACAATAATGGCCAGTGGAGACGATAAAAATTATGTATCAATCTGGAGACTCAATAAATCACAACCAATTGCTGTAAATTAAGTCTTAGAGCTTTTCTCCTCAACGGTAATAGGTTTTAAATAACCAAACAACAGCCCAGAATGTTGTAAGTGAAGTGTCTGCGGTTTGTTTTGGAATTCAAGAAGATGAGATCTATTCTGGATCAAGTCGAGGATCAATTAATGTCTGGGATATAAACAGTCAAAAACGTAAGTTCTCTTCTATCTTACGAAGAATCTTCTGACTTTATCAATGAATTGTAGAAGCCAGCACTCTCAAAGGTCACACAATAGCTGTAACTTGCATTTCAAATTTTCCAATGGTCGAACAAAAACATCTCATTCTCAGTGGATCATACGATACCAGCATCAAACTGTGGGATCTAAGACAGAGAAGCTGTGTATCTACTTTCAAAGGACACAGCATGCAAGTCAACTGCTTGCAAGTTAGTCCAGATGGAAAGTGGTTTGCGAGTGGGTCTCAGGATTCTCTCGTAAAAATTTGGGATATCTCTTCCGGGAAAGTGCTACAAATGTTTAATTTACATGAGCAACCAGTTACTTGCGTCAAATTCAATCCTTATGATCTCACTCTGGCAACTGGTTCTGCTGATAGAACCATTAAATACTGGGACCTTGATAAGTTTGGATTGGTAAGGATACCATACACGTTTCCTCTCGTTATCAATCATAACATTAATTTAGATTGAGAGCACCAAGCCGGAAGCCACTGGCATTCAAGCCTTGCAGTTCAATTTCGAAGGAAAAGTCTTGTTTTCAGCTGCACATGAAAGCTTGAAAGTACCAAATTTTGAAATATTATCTTTCGTCTATTTTAACTCCATTATTTCTTTCATGTTAGGTCTGGTACTTAGAAGAAAACTCTATGCAACTTGTGGACAATGTCGAGACTAATTGGAGAGGGGTGCAAGATCTTGGAATCCAAGGGAACGAAGGAGATAAGAATGAAATGTTGCTGGGAGTGACCATAAACGCGGGCACTTTCAGCGTATACGGCACCAAATTCAAGCATATGAGATTGGATCCTACCCAAGAAGAGATCCGTGTCGTGAGATCCCATTCTGAAGTGAATAAGAAGAAGCCAGACACGATGGATGAAATCTCCACAGCGTCGAGCAATAAACAAATAAATCCAGATTACAATAAAGGTCCTGGAAATAGCAATCAGGGTTATTCTAACTATGGAGCGAGAAAATCACTAGAAGAGAAGATAATTACCACTAATCTCGAGTATCAAAATGATTTCAAGCCTCCTACAAAGAACATGGGCAGTCAAAACTACAACGATGATAGAATGCTTGAAGAGCCCTCACCAAAGGGTCGAGTTATTCTGAAAAAGATCGGTATAAAACGGCCATCAACACCACGGACTAACCTATAATAATATGCTTAGATTCCAAAGACTTAAGCAGCGGGCAAAAAGGTGGCGAATTCCAAGTTCCAAATGACTATCAGGTCCAAAATAAGATGCTTCAAGAACCATCGGTTGACATCTCAGACAAAACTTCCATCTATCAAGTGGGAGGAATGGACGCAGATGGTCCTGGTTTTAGTACTTTTCTGAAAGGAGCTGGAGACAGAGACAAGTTTTATGAATTCGATATGATTGGAGAGGTAGCATTATTATCTTGAGAATTCAGATTCTCAACTAAAATTCTTGAAGATGATGAAAGATCACAACAAATTCAAGGGTGTAATGACTCAGAGACTCAACCATATTAAACCAATCCTCCATTGGTGGAACTCTGGAAATGTTCGTTCTGCTCTGAATGCAATAAGCATGTAAGGAAATAAAAAACTATCTTTTGTTCTAATATACTTTGCTTTGCGAAGGCTGAACGATGCAACTTTGATCATGGACGTTCTTAACATGAGTGTACAAACTACAAAACCAACTCACCTGAATGTTGATGCCAGCTGTATTTTCCTCCAAAAATCCGCGATTTTGATTGAAAGCAAGTTCCAGGTATGATAAAATTCTTCCATCTCACAGTGTTGTAACAAATCATTATTTCATAGGTTCATATTAAGGTGGGAATTCAGTTTGTATCGAAAATGCTAAAGCAATTCCATGATGTAAAATGTTTTGTTAGATATAGCAGCTAATGGATTTATTTGCTTAAATTAGGAAATTGTACAAATCAAGACGGCTAATGTTATGCAAATGGTCGACTTAGCACGAGAGGAGAGAATTAAAAAGTACGATAAACTTATCGAAGAATTCGAAAAAATAGGGAAAAATCAACGCCTCAAAAAGATTTCTGAAAAAGATAAACAAGAGGTAAATAAATAAAGATCAAAATAATGACTCTAATTATGATTCTCATTTCAACTGTAGCTTGGTGAATTGGCAACAAGGCTCGTTTCTGAGATAGATTTTTTCCTTGGAAGAATTCGCAAAGGGCAGTCGTAAGATTATTTCATTTTTTTTCATTTTGAGAAGCCACACCAAATAGAAAATTTGAGATATTAAGGCTGATAGAATTGTATATATGATACTGATTGATCCATATTTTTTGATGAGAAATGTTTACTTGTCTCACCAAAAATTTGATGATGAAAAAAAAAACTTTGTTAGAGAGGAGAGAAGTGAAATTATTCTCGAGATTGAGTTGGATTGGATGATGAAAAGAGATATACACGGATATTTTGTCGATAGAACAATAATTTAATTGCTTCTACTAATTTAAGTAGGCCTTACTACATATGCTAAGAGGTTGCAATTCAATTGAGTAGCTGAATTAGTTTGCAATAGTAAATGAAAGTCAGTTGAGTTTAGGGATACTGGCTAATTGTATCTGACAGTCTTTTAGGCTAGCAGCCTTCGTGAGTCTCTGAGAAGATATCCTATGGGCCCAGGTTCTAAGAGTACATAGCTTCCTTTCTCATTGCATGACAACTAATGCTTTCTGAATTTTGAATTCAAATACTTTCATGATGTTTTTGGTTTTACTATTCTTTTCTAGTCTCTGGTTCAACTATCTCACTAATTATTCGTTAATAGTGTAATGATTGTGCACTGCCAAAATTGAGGCAGTATTTAGACTCAAACAATCAGTTTTGATAAAAAAATGGTTTTGGTTTCTCTCTATTTAAATAAGTGAAAAAACCTATGTCGCATCAATCATTCAAATTAAGTTATGAGCCAACTTATTACTCTTTTACCATGTTTTTGCTTTCTGCACACATTTTCATTTAACTATTTACCGTTCTGAAAACTTACAAATGTTGAATATTTTCAAAACACCAATTTATCACGTGTTGTTACTGATCTCTGTGATAGATAGTACTACCAGAAGCCATGATATACCAGTACATAAATTTCTCCCATAAAAACATAATGCAAGTCCAATTACCAGTAAATTTCTTTTCGACTACGTTTTTATGAATTTTCATTTACCGAAAACATTCGGAAAAAAGAAGGTCTGCATTTCAAATTTTGAAAAACCATTTTTTTGAATGATTTGGAAAACGGAGGTGAGAGTTACCGGAACACAATAATCATAATCTTTCGCCTTTAGATTATGAGAAATGACAGGAAAAGAGAGGGATGAAGGAGAATTTTTAGGAATTTCTTCCTCTCATGTTAAAATCATGAGCCGGAGTAAGTTAAAAATAGCAAACTCCGGAAAAATACCGACATCAATCGCTCTCTTCCATAATCTTCTATCTTCACATCCGTTTTCGATGCAAATTCGAATTGCATAATGGTGCCCTCTCTTGCTAATTCGATTTAAATACAATTTACCAAAATAATTACAAAATAAATTCAAAATCCAGATTCGATTCTTCAAATCCAAAATGAAAAAATTTTAAAATGGCAATTCATCGATTTGCATAGCGAAGTAGTGAACAACTAGTAAATGCCGTTTCCTCGTATGTTTGCTTTTCAAGAAAACCAAGTTTGATTATTAGAAATTCGCAGCTCGAAGCAGTTTTCTAGCAGCTGGCTTTGAGATAATTTGCTTTGGGCACTTCCATATCTATCGTGAATCAACAAAATGTAAATCAAAATTAATCATGTTTCAATTAATATTGTGATATCTTATTGGATCTGCCCGAATTTCTATTATACAACCATCAGCTGTTTTAGTTTAGACCTAAGTAATCGACTAATTGAAAGTATTCTTCTTTCGGGGTGCGGCGAACATGGACAATTTTCTGATGTAAGTAGAAGCAAGCCATCTAACAATCTAACAAGATCTTTTGTTGGATATAGAAAAAAGAGAATTATTTATTCTGGGCATTAAAACCGATTACTATTTTCAGTTGATATGTTCAAACAAGGTACCTCTACCAATGCATTCAATCGCCGCATTTTAAGAGTGAAATGGCTCCTTATATCCCGGTGGATGTTGAGAAAACACGGAGAAATATTTAACAAAAATTATCGCTAAATACAGAAAATACATTATTCCAACCAATATATATATAGGTTTATATAACGTCATATGTCTCTCTCGCAATCTCAAAAACTATCAATGCTTTGACCTTAAAATAACAAAATAAATGGGATTATAGATCCTCAAGGAAATTGAACTCTTTAGAAAACTCTAGGTTTTGTATGATCTTTTTGTTTGCGTCATTTTTTGGGGTTGTAAACCTGTTCTCTCGCTTTTCGACACCATCGTCGAAACTACTATTACCCATATCTGAGTTGAGGTAGAGCTGCTTGATGGTGTTCGCTCTCAGACTCTGTTCACCTTGAGATTTTTGGTGGTCAAGAGTTCTATGCTGCTGCATATTAGACTCGTCTTCCATGGACCGATTATTTTTATCGTCCTTTGTTGGTGTTTTCGTGAAGTCAGTTCCTGTCTGATTGTTCGAGACAAACCCATAGAGGCTGTGGTCATATTGAAGGAATTTATTTTGCTTAATATCTTTAACTCTAGAGATGAGCTGCGTTTTTTGCTTGTCATACTCAGAGAGCGAGTTAGGGTTCTTTTTCATTTCATCGTAAGCATATGTACTCTTCTGAATGACCTGGTTCGTATTTAGGTCTCGCTTATAATTCGTGTTAATCATTGTTGCTTTGAGCAATCTGGTAATTTCATTATCCTCTCTTGAAAAGGCCTCTTTCAATTTCTCTTGATTGAAATTACCTGTTACTGTAGGAGGTCTGTCAACTTTGGGTCGAGGCTTTGGAATTGAGGATTTTGCCGTCGTTTTACTCCGCTTCTTAGCGCCAAGATTGTCGTTATTTATCTCGAGTCTTCGCTTCGGACTGGTGCTTTTCATATAATCATTGACGTTTGGCTTGCGAGCCGGAGGCCTTCTGAAAGGAAACATGCTATAGTCAGCACCGGCTTCCTCCTCTCCATCTTGCTCCATTATTCCCTTTTGATAGTATGAACTAGCGTCGTTTTCTGAGGTGTCTCGATTATTCCTTCTTCTCGTATCAACCCTTTGTCTGGCACTGGAAGTGTCGCTATCTAAATCGATTGAAGTAGGTTCTTCGAAAAGACCACCTTTCGCAGACCCTTTCCTTCCCTGAAGCTGAGCGCCATTCTTCGAATCTCTTCCAGGAGATCTCTGATTCCTTTTGCCATTACTTGGTGGACTCTTGCTGCGAGTGTCAGATGGACTGTTGCTTTTATTCCTGGATGGACTGTTGCTTTTATTCTTAGACGGGCTGCTGCTGTTTTGATTTTTGTTGTTACGATTCCTTGCGCTAGCTGTTCCATGCCTGGAATTTGGAGAATCTCTTTCATCTTTCCTTTGATTTTTTGAACTTCTCTGACCTCGAGAAGAGGACTCTAAACCGGCCTGTGAGTTCGTGTCCGATCCAATCATAAAGTCAGAATTGACTGATTCCAATTGAGGTCCTCCTTGTTTGTTACCCTTAGTTTCAGGTCTGGCCATTCCTGTTTGTGCAGAATTGTAACTGCTGATGGAATGCCGAAGGGCCTGATCACCTCTGTAATTAACAAGGTCTCCATCAGCAGGTTTATTGCGGTTCGATAAACCGTCTGCATCCCCTGCTCTGCTTAAAGTAGCATCATTTTTCCTTCCAAACTGATCTTGAGATAGCTCATTCTTGTTGAGTGTTCGAGAGTCTTTATCTCCGTCATTTTGAGTGTCAGTATTTTCTTCGCCAGCAGTTGCAATTGGCTGAATGTTTTGCTCGCTTTCGGAATCTTCCACGCAGAACTCGTCATCTTGCTTCTCCTTGTGTCGAACATTAATTACTTCATTTTTATTTAACGTCTGATAATTCCTGCCTCCTTTTCTCTGATTTTGCTCATAAACAGAAATTCCTTGTGCTTTGTCAGGGCCCCTATCCATCATAAACCCATTGCCGCTTTGACTTTGAGTGCCTTGTATATTTTCTGCGCCAAATTCTAATTTAAATAAGAAAAATAACGGTTATATGAGAAATTCAGAAAAACATTAACTCACCTAAAGTTTTCTTGTCACCCTCAGCAAATGATTCATTGAGCAAAATAGCACGAGAGTCATTAACATTTGAGTCATTTAGCTTTCCATCAGGACCAATTTTTTGAACGAGTGTAGAGTCATTTAGTTGCTGGCCATTGGTCGTTCCATCTTTACCAGGAGAGCTTGTAGCTTCTACATCTGTGCCTGCCTTGACGTCTTTTTTTCCACTTGCATTTCCATCTTTTTCTGACTCTGATTCCTCGTCAATTTCCTCACCAATGACAAAATTTTTCCTTCTTTTTGGGTTAGCCTGGTCCACGACCAGCTGTTGTTGGAGATCTTTTCCCTTTTCGATATCGATTGAGACAGAATCATTAGCAGATCTGTGATTCAGAGCCCCAAAGATGTCCATTTTTGGCAATGCGTCACCACCATGCGGCTCTTGCTCAAAACCATCATTTGCGAAGATGGTGTAGCTGAATGTTGTGAAAAATATCATGAAAGCACTCAGAATCGAAGTTTCAATGATACTCATAAATAGCTGACTTTTCTTGATCACTGAAGAGAAGCTGAGGAAATTGCTGACAAGCACCAAGAAATTCCCCGTCAGCATGGAAGCGAGAGCAAAATTATTGAAAAGTTTCTTTGCTTCTTTTTCATGACCAAAGCGAGCCCGTGTTATCCTACTCTTAGTCATTCTCCCAAATACGATACGAAGGAATCTCAGTGAAATGATACCTGAGATCAGCTCGATTATCCTCACTTTCTTCAAGAACTCTTTCCTCCAGGCAGTGTAGACATCATCCTTCATAAGGATTCGACGGTTGTAGAGCCTCATAAACAACCGATTGAGTCCCAAAATCAGCACAAGTGCAACAACCACAAGCCCACCTTCGATACCGAAACCTTCCACAAAGTATAGTGCAAGCAGAAGAATCCATGCCCAGAATTCGATTAGACTCAATAAAGCGATTGCATTGCTAAAGAACAGATTTTCTTTATATTTCCGTTCTAACCTTAAGAGTACGACTAATGCAACAACTCCGAATATTAAGAAGAAAGGAGCGATTGGACCGACTTTCGCTGTGGCATAGACGCATACATTTGAACCATCGGGAGTCATACCTTCAGGACACGTTTGTAAGCAGCTCCTTTCATAAATATAGTGGTTGCACACTTTTAGACAGACTGAACCATAGATGTAATACTCAGTTGGACAGAAGTCTACACAACTGAGTTCTAGGACGAGCTTAGATCCGGAACACTGAGTACAATTGGTATCTGAGACACATGACAAGCATCCATCGAAACATTTTGAGCAAACCCTTCTCGAATTTGAATAATAGCCTGTTGGGCAAGATTCTATGCATGTATCATCACCTGGCATTGTTGAATACCCTGCAGCACAGATGCACTGAGAAATACTGCTGTCATATGCAGGAGGATCACAGCCAGGTTGACATTGAGGGTCACAAGCCTCAGGCACGCATACTTTCCCTGTTTTTGCGTCAGTTTTATAGCCTGTAGGACAGATAGTCACACATGTATTTCCATACAGATAGGGCAAGCTTCCAGAACAAGACGTACAGTTATCCGGCGCTCCTTCACAAGTATAGCAAGAAGAGCTGCATGCATCGCAACTTGTGCTATTCGTCGGAGAAGGGTAAGATGTGGGAGGACATGAAGAATAGCACCATCCTGTGCCCGAGAAATATAGGGGGAATGCTGAGTCGCATGTTAAGCAGTTGTCAGTATTTGCGACTGAACAAGTGCTACAATGTGCATTTGTGTTGCAAATTTTGCATTGGCTTGCAACAGAGTCTAAGAAGTAGGGAGGATCGCAAGACGAAACACATGTATGTGTAACAACGTTCAAATAGGGTGTTGAGGCTTGGCAAGCAGTGCAGTAGTTAATATCTCCATCGTTGCAATATTTGCAGTTCGGACTACAGGCAACGCAGTTGGTTCCAACCTTCGAGTAGCCCAGAGGACAGGTAGCATAGCATGTCTTGTCGTCGAGATGGAAGTACGGGTAAGTTGTTAAACAGGTCAAACAGACCGAGAGATCCGATGCTTGACATGTATTACAGTGTGAGCTCAGCGTACATTGTTGACAAACGTAGGTTCCTCCAGAATTAACTATTGCGGTTTCATTTGGACATTGGGCCTTGCATGTGTTATCTATCAGCGACAGGTAGGGATACGTATTGAGACAGCTGCCACAAACAGCGAGTGCACTAACACTACAAGTTTTGCAATTTGAAGCAGGAGTGCATGCCACACATCGGCTTAAGGCTGTAGATAGAGCAGTACCGTCAGGACAGGTGGTGTCGTAGCACTTGTTATCGATCTCACTGAAAAGTGGGGAGGATGAGAGACAAGTAAAGCACTGACTTGGGTTCGAAGCATTACAGGTCGCACAGTTAGACCCAGCAGCACAAGGTGTGCAAATATTTTGAGTGGCGGGCTTATAGGTTCCTTGAGGACAGCTGCTGTAGCATTTTTGATCAACGCTGCTGAGCAGATTGAATGTATCTGGACAAGTCAAACAGATTTCAGGGGCAGCGAGTTGACATGTTTTGCATCTACTTGATGCATCACAACTAACACAGACTCCTAGTCCGTTATTGGTAGTACCATCTGGACATGTTGTGTAGCATGCGTTCGAATAAAATAAGGGGTACGAACCTCCGCATGCTGTACAGAAAGTTGGTGTTCCTGAGCAAGCCAAGCACGTCGATCCACATGAATAAGTAAGTGATATGGCACTGAATGTAGATTGGATGACGTAATCATCTACCGTATAGATCTCGACAGTAATTACTCGAGAATTGGTGGTGTCGGAAGGATTTTTCAAGGTGCTTATTGAAAAACTTAACGTTTGACCGCTGTTTACTTGAGGAAGAAGTGAAGTTTTCACCTTTTGACCGTTCTGTTGAATAGTCGGGGTGCCTAAATTCGACGAAACGCCATTAATTTCGAGTGTACCCTGAGCTACAACATCAGAGGGGAAAGTGATCAAGATATAGTAATTTTGGGGCAGATTGATCGTGGTAGTGATTGAAAAAGTGTAGACTGCATTGGCATTCATGAGCAACGAATCCGCGCTGACTGATGCTTTCGAGGAAATATCCATAGCAGTTGTTGTCTTTACAACTAATCCGCTTGTCATCTGCTGCGAAGAGTATCCTGAACTGTCATTTGTAAATATTTGTATTGAATTGGAGGGTTTCGTTGAAATTGGGTTCACAATATTTTTAACTTTAAACGTGAAAGCGCTCGACATTGGGGATGAGGTAAAAGACAGAGATATATTGACGGTGCTTGGAGCAATATATTGGCAATTGGATATCGACTGGATGCCAGAATCACTAGTAGTGCATTGAATTCCAGCACTAAGAGTTACTGATGATGGGAAAGTGATGGTTATGACGTCACTACTCAACATACCGACAGTCGGAGATATCTTTACAGTGTAATCTGTTTGAGCCGAATTCACCAAAGTATCTGGTGAAACTGAAGTGCTTGCTCCCAATGCGACTGCTATTGTCATCGAAACCGTTGGAGACGGTGACATTTGATCAATCTTGTATCCTGCCGAGTCATACGTTCCAAGTACAAAATTTGTTACCGGAGCAAACGAGCGAGGGTTAGTTATCTCACTAATGCTGAATTTCAAGGTAGCGCTGCTAGAGGATGCCGCAGTCGTGAACCCGTTTTTGATTTCGATAGATCTCGCAGTAGTGTCGACTGTAATGGATGGCGTCGTTACAAAGCCGGAGGTACCACTAATCGAAGCTGAAGATGCGATTGATACTGCAGATGGAAGTGAAATTTGAATATATCCACCTTGAAGGATGCTATTTGTAAGGACGAAGGAAAATGTATATAGACTTGGCGTTCCAGTCGTTGGATTTACAACCGTGAGAACGTCAGTACCACTTATTGTACCAGAAGTCAAGCTGGTGATGAGAGATAAACTCGATGCTCGATCAGTAACAGCTCCAGAGCTTGTTTTAAGATTATCCCAAGTTTCTATGGCGAAAGTGGAGGGAAGCTGAGTTGAGGGAGGATTTTTGACATTGTCGACTTCAATAGACAGGAGGGTCCCTCCAGTATATCCAGAAGGAAATCCACTCTGTATTGTTAAAGTGGAAGAATCACTTATGCATGTAGCTGATGCGGAGAAGCCTTGCAGATTTGAATTTGCAAGGCATGGTCCACTTCTCACATCCAGCACAATTGTAGAGGGGAAATATATATAAATGGTCCCAGTTGAAGGCAACGAAGAGGTCGGCTTGAAGGAGAACACATAGGAAGTTTTCTGATTGATTACTTGGGAGGATAATGTTAATTGAATGTTATTTATCGATGCTGGAGTTGCAGTAACTTGCATTAGTGAAGAACTGAGAACTTGCTGAGATAGATATCCGTCCTTGTCTTTGATTATGATCGAAAATCCTGGAGTTTGTCTTGTTGATGACTATAACAACGTTTAGAGAGGGAGAAAAAACTGTTAGTCATACTGGATTAATGACGTTCCTGATTTGAAAAAGGATTGATCCTCCAGCCTCTTGATAAGAGGTAAATCCATTCGTAATTGTTATGGATGATGAAGTAGCAGTTAAACTCATGCCGCTTTCTAAACCTGCGAGTGGATTAATGGAATAATTTCCTACAGAAAGATATGATATAAAACTCTCTGAATGAATAATGCCGATTACCTGTATTCAATGTAACGCCTGTTGGAAAAAGAATTTGAAGTGTGCTGCCAGGTTCAATTAAGTTTGGGTACGTAAATGAAAATGTGTATGCTGCCTGAGCATTGATCGTTGTATTGTCTTGTGAGAATATCGTGGGCACGAGTGTTCCAGCTTGGCCGACAGTCAAGGTAAGTCCACTCACACTATCGATGCTTCCTCCGCCACTTGCTTTTGTCACAACCGTAAACGTGCCCTAAAAGACCGTAACAATTATTTAAAATTTTTTCACAAAAAAAAAGAGAGCGCTTTACTTTTGGTCGCATTGAAAATGGGTTTGTGAATGAATCCACTGTAAACGAGACTTGGTCAAGATTGGTATTTCCTCCATTTAGAAACCCATTGGAGACAGTTAATTGATCGGTTGCAGAGTCAAAGGCGCAAGTCAATGATGCTGCTGCTGGGAAACCCTTCAAATTTCAATTAGGATGAGTTATGTCAAACATAATTTACAGAAATTGGAGTGCAGGTCGGAGTTGAAGAAGAAATCATGCTTTTCAGCTGATACGACTGTGCTCCTTCTGCTAAATTGTATTTTGGAAGTGTAACTACAATGCTCGAGCCAGTAGGGATAGCATGTTGAGGAGTAAACTTCACTTGGAGAATAGAGCTAGCTCCTGCAATCTGTGTCAGAGCGGATAGAGTAGGGGATTGAAGCGTTCCTGGAGTGAGCGTTGGAATAATTCCAGTGATTTTACTATCTATGGTATTTGAAAGCGAATCTTGCATATATAATTGCAAGGACTGTGTCACCAAAGTACTCGGAGGGTTTTTGATCCCTGCGATTGAAAATATAATCAGTGTCTTGCTCGCACTGCTCGATAAAACGATCGAATTATCAGTTGATGATCCAGTGCAAGTTACGAGAAAGGTAGGATCTGAAACGTCGTTGCAGTTGTAGGAATTTGAAGTGATAGTATAGAAGGCCACTGGAAAGATTATCTTTATTTTCCTCCAATTATCAATGGTTGACTGAACAACGATATTATAGTTCGAATTTTCACCGACGACAGAGTTTGTAAGGGTTAGCTGAACAGTTGTGATGGTTCCGGCTCCTTAGTTTACGTAAGTAACAGCAAAATGATTGAGTTATACCATTCACGATGCTGATGATTGTGCATATGGTCGTTATTGCAACAAAAAGGGCTTGACTCTGTACTCTCATTTATTAAATTTTTATATTTCAAAAAGTAGCTTGACAGAAACTGAAGAACTCATTTTTTATATCAGTGACTAAACATAAGCTATAAATCGAACCTTTTTCTTTGCCTTTGCTATGTTTCAATAACGCAAACCTTTAATATCTGGATCCAAGGAGAATGGAAAGATGAGCCAACACTTTGTGAAAGAAAGGCTTAAATTAAACAAATTTTCGAATTTGAATTCTTTCAAAAGTAATCAAAATAAAAACATTAGTGTGGTGGTGTTGGCTATGCTATTTTTTATTCTGGCCTTCTCCAAGAAAATGCAAAACCTATTGAAGTCATCAGAGTTGAAATTACCAGTTCGCCAGTCAGTCAGTTACTGGAATTTTGCTTGGACGAGTTATCCTTCTTAATGGATTGTCTGATCCAAGAAAAAAGATATAGCTAAGGCTAATCAGACTCTTCTATTGCATCATCTTTAATCAGATTTTGTTTTCAGCTGATTAGATGTGTCATGGTTATGTAAATTTAGCAAAACCTTTTATAGAGAGTGCAGATCCCTACCTGCTTCATATTTTCGGCACAGAGCAATAGCGATACTTTCATGAAACGAGAAGAGAAGTAGTGAGATTCAAATTTTTTTCTTCTTCTTCAAAGAAAATTGCAATCATATCACTACACTCTCTCCCTTTAATTGAATCATAGATATTGAAATTTCTTTTGAGAATCCGAGTTGATAAATTAGCAAGGTATCATTTAATTAATAACTGAAATGATTCAATGTGATTATTGTAAAAAAGACGTTAAAATATAGATCCCAATACGA
>ENA-UOUE01001141-UOUE01001141.1-compost-metagenome-genome-assembly--contig:-NODE-1141-length-18138-cov-11.384530_pt1 | contig 18138 bp, 18 predicted proteins | sample MGYA00238146_ERZ747223 | MGnify/ENA primary metagenome ERZ747223 (study PRJEB28781, sample SAMN06268865) | compost metagenome | isolation source: single cell | place: USA: California, Emeryville, Joint...
CTCGGCTTCGGATTTTTTCCTTTTCTCTTTTTTCTGCCTCTTCCCGTTGTCTTTTTTTTGATACTCCTCATGCCAATTTGTGTCCTCGTATCTAGTTGATTGCTGTTGATAACTGTGCTGATGATGGGTATGAGTCCATTGAGCACTCCGTGAGGTTGTATTTGCATATTGCTTAAAGTCTGATTTTTTAATTTTGTCATAAGCGTTGTTAATATTTTTCAAAACATCTGCTGCCTTAGGGTCTGTATTCACATCTGGATGATACGCCTTGGATAGTTTGTGATAAGCAGCTTTGATTTGTTTCTCTGAATCGGTCGGTTTGACGCCTAGGACGACATAAGGGTTATCTGACGAAAACCTTTCAGTAGAGAAGAAATAACAGCTCTCTGCCGCAAGGAATCGAACTGGGTGCAAATGTCCTCTTAGTAAGGCTATCATGATGCTATCTATCTACTTTATTCGACAATAAAAATTCAAAAGAAACTTCGTGTAATCAATTAGAAGCAATTTTTAAAATTACTGACTTCGAACAAGGTGATCCGAAATGCCGTATGGGCTTATAATAAAGCGATATGCAAAGACCAGAGAAAAGTTTTTTTCATGATCATAATCATCATAATCGTCATCATTCGATGGGCCTACCCAATGCATCAAAGGGGATTAGTTTGTCTCCAAACGCGAAATTTGGCATCTGCAGGAAATTTTTATTGATATGAATCTGAATGGAAGATGACTACATTCATTTATTATCTACAAGGAAAGAATACAAAAGCAAACGAGAGGGCTATTATGGTTGGGGTTTATCCTTAATTTCCTTAATATTGACGCACCTGTGAATCAGATCCTTGAAATTTTCTAACTTATGAGTCACAATAATACAGGTTCTTCCTTTGCAAATATTTTTCAACTCTTCGATGATCGCTTTCTCTGATTCATGGTCAAGCGACGAAGTACTCTCATCGAGGATCAGTATCTTCGGGTCTTTCACAAGCGCTCTTGCGAGGGCGAGTTTCTGTCTCTGGCCTCCTGATAACGTGAGACCTTTCTCTCCAATGAACGTCTGGAAGCCATGAGGCAGTTGATCGATAAACCCCTTTGCATTGGCGAGCTCACAGGCACGCTCGAGGTTCTCCTTTGATAAATCGAATCCTTCGTTTCCATATTTAAGGTTTTCTTCGATGGTGCCTTGGAACAGAACTGGCTCCTGAGTGACATAGCTGACATTGCTTCGCACCCAAATTTCGTTCTTATCAGAGATATTCTGGCCGTCGATGAGCACTCGTCCTTGCTGTGGGTCCAGCAATTTAGTAATCAGATTCAGGACTGTGGTTTTGCCTGATCCGCTAGGTCCGATCAACGCGACGACTTCTCCCGCGCGAATGGTCATGCTGAAGTTCTCAAGAAGCCATTTATCTGGTGAGAACCCAAAGGAGACGTGCTCCATGGTAATCTCAGGAGCATGGGTTAGTTTCTCTGCTTGCAGTGCTCGATAACGAGGGGAGACCTCAGCGAGCGCGTTCTCAGGCTTCTGGTGAATATTGATGAGCGGAGTCTTGTCGTCCTTGATGATTTCATGGATGCTGCGGTAGATAGAGGCTGTTTTCTCGAGTTCGGTGAGCGAATTGAACACGCTTCGAATTCCAACGGCAGAAAATAAGCCGTAAATCAAAAAGGAAATCATCTCGGGGCCGACAATGCCCACTGGACTCAGATAAAAGCCGTAGAAAATCACTGTGAAGAGCGCAATTTGGCCGAAACCATCCATCACACCGTAATTATAGGCTGTGTATTTTGTGACGTCATAGGATTTCTTGTAGAAATTTTGCAGTCTTTGGATAAATGAAAGTCGCTCGAGGTCTTCGGTGTTGTTTACCTTGACGAATTTCATATTACTGAGTCTTTCGCTCGCCAACACGGCAATTTTTGTGAGTTCTTCCATTTCCTCTACCTTAGCCTTTCTCATCCTCGTGGATAACCCTCTGGTGGTGAGTGCAAAAGTTGTCATCACGCCGACTGAGACCAACGCCAGCTCAGGGTTTGATAGGATAGAGAGAGTGATTCCTCCGACTGAGAGCACGATGCCTCTGACCAAAGAAGCTGAAGACTCTCCAAGATTCCAGGTAATTGAGGAGATATCGTTTCCGATTTTTTGGACAAATTGGGCGGAGTTCACTTTGTTATTGACGAAGAACGAGTAGTTTTTTGTGAGTAGGACGTTGTAGAGGCGATATCGGAGGATCACAGCCACTCGATTAACATAGTCGCTGAGTGTAAATCTCCTGTAGAAAGTCACCAAGCCGCTCAATGTGAACACAAATCCCCATTTTATCAAATAATTGATCACCTTTTGTTTATCTTCTTTAATTTTGTCCTCTTTTGATTTTTCTTCTTCCTTTGGAGTTTGTGCATGTTCCGTTGAGGGGTTCAAGCTTGCAGCAGTGACATTGGTGCCAGTTGCTTGCTCCGTAGCGGGTTTCGCTTCTTTCTTGTCTGTTGGTTCTTTGGGAGTCTCTTTGGTTTCTTCTTTTTCTTTTTGAAAGAATGATTCTTTAAATTGCTGAAGCGGATCTTTAGGTTTATCAGGCAAAAGCTTCTCGAGTTCTTTCATTGCAGATGCGAATAGTAAATTGAAAAGGGAGGTGATTGCGGTTGCTCCGAGTACTTTATAGAAGCCTTTTTTGTCGCATTTAATGATATCCAGTAATATCTTCAGGTCCTGCGTGCGCGTTGGAGTCTTTTTCTGCTCAGAGAAGTGGCGAAGAGTGGTTTTGTATAAGTTGGGGCCTCGGCGCACGTACTGCCCGGCTTTTTTCGCAAAAAATGACTGCATTTATGAAATAAAATTATCCTAACATTCGAATAACTTTTGGAATTTTTAAGTCATAGAGAGAATTATAAAGCACTAAGCAAGGTTTTTTAACAAAGGGACATCTCAAGAGAAGGGTCATTTGAATGAAAACTGCAGAACACGTTGCCAAAAGTTTAAAAAGCTCAACTCTGAAGGCAATATTTGAATAAATCGGAGTCTAAAAAAATATATAGTGTACTGTTAAGATAATGAACGTTAGCTGTGATCAGTGGTTAAAGTAGTCAATTGCCAAATAGCGAGAGTTTTGCTTCTTAAAAAAGAGAAAAAGGGTGAAGCCTGAGTTGCCGCCGAGATCCGCAGAGCATTTCTCACCTTAATTTAAATTAATTTAAAACCGAAAATTAATTCCAGGTGAGAACTACTTCGAGAAAAGAATTTTGTTATGCTTCTTAAAAAAAATCAGGAGGCACAGCCCTTCTGTCTCGAGAAAATGAACCTACAAAAATTGCTCATTCAAAGCTTGATAATCAAACAACTCGGTGTAAACAACTTTAGACTGCTGCCTCTGATCCACAACAATTCACAAACCAAAGAGACCTTAGGCAGCTGCTCTAACCTCTTATACTGATCGACTACTTCTAATGATAGGACTAATAACAAAACATTCCTCTAGAAAGTTGATTATGAGTGGATTCGTTTTTGTAGAAGCTATCAATGCTTTCAGTAGACACACAAGGAGATCCATAGTAGATTTCGAAGATGTATTATTACAAGAAATACACACATTTCTAAAAAAAAGAACTTATTCTACATTTATTCAAGGAACAACAAAACATTCGTAGTAAATTGAAGTTTTATTGCTTAGAACCTTTCAATTTTATCGGCTTTCACCACGACGTTCTCTTTTGCGAGACGGTCTCTACCGGCCTTCGCAAAGTCGAAAGTACAATTGTGTGACTCAGGTTGTCTATGTGTTCTACAGAATACCGATTCACACTTGCACTTGAAGCCAAGCAAGCCGACTTTCTTGGTGCAGGTTAAGCACCTTGTCGGGTCTTGCTTCTCCACAGTTTGTTCTTCCTTCGTCTCTGTGACTTCGGAAACAATGGCTTTCTCATTCTTCGCTTCTTCTTTTGGATGATCAATGACTTCGGTCTTCGTGACTGAGGCTTCTGACACTTTGCTTATAAGCGTCTCTGCTTGAGTCTCAGCGCTAGTTTTCGCCTTGGTAGCTCTATCTCTATAGCATTTTGAGCAGTAACCTTCTGTGGCTTTGTTTCCGAAGAATTGCTGGCAGCCAACGCAAAGTTCTGGCTTGCTAGCATCGTTTTCAATGTTCTTGGTAAAGTCACTCATGATGTGATTTGTTGCCTAAGCGTTTGTTAAATTTTTCTGTGTTTTGATTTATTTTTTATCTAAATTATTAACAAATCACCCTATATAAATGTCAGCTTTGATACAGTAATTTAGGATTGCCTTTTCAAATCTGATAGGCAGTAGTCAACAAATTTTTTAACAAATTAAACGCCCATACAATATTCCAGAATGATCTCTAGCGATTCTGTTAAGATCCTTCCCAAGCGTCGGAAATTAAACATTTATTTGCCATTACCTCGCGCTCTCATCGGCATCACTCGCTCTGAGCTCCTCTGCGTCTCTTCCCGAGTGTTGGGATGGTCAATGTCGCCGTTTAGATAATTCGATGCAGAATCAAACTTAAACTGGAACTGTTTTTCAGCTGGATTGGGCGTGTGAGACCGAGCACCCGTCTGATTGCAAATAAAAGCATATTGGTTGTAGCTTCCTTCCTTTGCGATGGAATTTAAGATTTTCACCTGCGTTTGGAATATACGACTCAGATTATTGTAGCCACGGAGTTTCTCGAGGTGAATGTTCTCAGTTCTCGTCGGACTCTGGCTCAGCTGCTGTTGCTGCTCGGGTTTCGAAGGTGTTTGCGCTCGTTGATATAACTTGATCCGATCCGATATAGTCACTTCTCTGAAAGGAAGCGATGGCTTTAGTGCTCCTGTATAATGAACCCTTTCTTTGAGTACTTTGTACCTCTGCTTGGGATTTTTGATAATCGAGTTATCGTTTTCGCTGAAAAAAGAGTACTGCTCTGTGTCTGTTAGATCGATGATCCCTCTCTCCTTCATTTTTTTCACATTTGCGTCGATGTGGATAAAGTACTTTTGCTCATCCCTGATGAATGTGGTGTTGAATTTATTCGTGATGTGTTTCCGCTTTGAATTTGTTGTCGTAGGACTCGCTCGTTCAGAATCCGTTGCATTATTATTAAATTTTGGTCGTGACCCTTCCGTTTTCAAAACCGGCGAAAGCGTCGCGGTTCTCTTAGAGACAGGAGAATAAAACGAACCGGTTTCTTCAGTAGCAAAAGCAACAATCGTCTTGTTCAGCCTGTCGCTTCTCTGGGACGCTTTTGGTGCAGGTGCTCTCTCTATCGATGAGTACAGTGCACTTTCCTTCCTAGTACGAGGCAAAGTAGAGAATTCTGCTGGGAGTGTTTTTCCTGGCGCAGGGGTTAAATTGGCCTCTCTCCTGACTGAGCGTCTGGGTTGTTGAAGAGGTAATGTAATATAGTTATCAATCTGCGAAATAAATAACGCTTGCGGGTTCGGTGATGGACTTTGCAGCACGCTAGGACGACCGTTAGTTGGTGCGATGGGTTTCCGATGGATCTTCGGACTTTGTTTAGTTGGGCTTGCTCGGTACTCAGGGGAGGCGCTTGTTAAGTTTCGTTGAGGTGAATTATTAGTGCTCTTTAGAAACGGCGCGAGAAATTCAGGCTGACCATAGAGAATCTCCTTTTTCTGGTCTTTGACCGCCGTGCTGCTTTCAATTCTTTTGTTTCTCTGGTTGACTTTGTTTTCGCAGTAGAGATGAAAATATTTTCCGTATTCTCTGAGGTTCCTAATCCTCTGCACAAAGTCCTATGAAATAATTCAGCAACGATAAAACGCTTGATTAGACATACATCTTTCTCTATCGCAAAGATCTTGGCCTTACTCGATGTACAGACCGCCGAAACTTGCCTGGCTGGCAATTCCAAAGAAACTTCTTCTTCACCAAAGCTCTCATACTGCCCTAAAATCGCTACCTTTACTCCCCCAAAAGAATTTAGTGTTTGTTTTAGACTATATAAGTACCTGAACGATTTTCTTGATATTATTTTTGATTTTAATGACACCGGTCATTGGACTCGACGTATCCACTTCCAATTTTAATTGAACTTCTTTCTGCAGTGTAATTTCGCCTTTTTTGATCACATATATATGCGTCACTTCATCCCCCTCTTTAAACAAGACTTGATTTCGAGTTAAAGTCAGCACCTTGATATGGTAGACTAAAGTTGAAATTAATCTTGCGTTCACACCTTGAAATAACCCAGCTTCCTTGAGAAAATTTACTCTTTTTTGAACACGCCATTTTGTGCTAATAGCTATTGACATAACACGCTAAAGATCCCAATAATGTGGATGTCGATACCTGTGACCCGTTTGAAGTCTGGTGCGTCTAATACGGCGAAATCGCATTGTTCCTTACAAATAATCGTGGCGGTTCTGGTCGAATCGTTTAAGAGTGCAAGCTCACCGAAATTGTCCCCTGCGCGAAGAGTATTGACCTCTTTGACTTCAAATAATTGCTGGTTTTTGATTCGATTGTCTTCTGGTGTGTAATATCTTTTTGGAACGTTAATGTAGACGCCGACTGAGCCTCTCAGTATTGCATAAAACGACTTTCCTTTATCACCTACAACACACTTGAAATGACCAAATAGACGTAATTTTTAATCTACCAATTAGGAAAACTGTTTGATTTTCTTCAAATGATTCATGTCGAGCTCTTTGTAAGGCCTCTGTAACAACTTCTTCACCGTGCCCAAGATGCATTTTTTGAAGATTCGGCTGTAGAGCGATTTTTAATAGACGAATGTCCTCGTGGCTCCTGGTTTTTGTAGGTGTCCCCAGTATTTCAATGGCTTGCTAATTTGAATTTGTTGATGAAATATATGGGAAAATAAGATCATTTCGTTACTTCGATCTCCTCTTCTGAGGGTTTTGAATTGTCATCTCTGACATCCAATTTCCTCTTAATTTGGCTCTTCTGCCGAAAATACCCCGGTAACTCATTTGACATGTAATTTCACTATTTGCTAAATAAATTTTAAGACAGAATAGCTCGCAAAGCATGCTGTTATATTTTTTTTTTCCATTTAAGAACATCCGGTACAATCGGCTTCCGAGTTTGAGCTTCACCCTGCCGTGCTTTTTCAGAGTCATTTTCATTGCTATTCAGATGGTAGGCTCTTTTGTTAAAGCATTAAATTTATAATGGAATGAATTCTATTGAGCCTTTAATTAACGCAAATTCGAGAACTAAGCTCAGTACATAAAGTAAGATGGAACTGGGCTTATGATATAGGTGAAGCAGAGGTAGAATTTTTTGGATAACAGTGCATTTCATGTCTTGGAAAGAGCGATAAATGATTCAAAAAATCAATAATTTTTATCAAATAGTTGAAAATGTCACGGGTGATTAAAGTAAAAGAGCAAATGCACGCGGACTCGGAGGAAGGAAAATACTCCGTAGACTTGCGCACTGAAGAGGATAGACTAAAATATTACAAGGAGGTGGTTGAAGAGCATAACTTGGAAAAGAGGAACCTCGCAAGATCTTGGGATCTTTTCGTAGAGAATGTGCTAGAAGATGATTTTAAATGGTCACGAAGGTCTGGAATCGCGATGGTGCTTTTCCCAACCTTGACAAACGCGTACTTTATCTGGGGAGCCCCGGGCCATTATTTAAAGAATCCTGTGCGTATTGCAGCGCTGGTTGCTGGGATAGCGACCTTCAATTACAATCTTAACAAGGATTTCGAGGAGCTTGCAAAAAAAGATACGCCTTTAGCGAATAAATTCAGGTCTTATGCTCAAAATATTGCAAAAGTGAATCTAAATTATCCGGATTTTGCAGAAGATACAGTTCGAATTGCAAGTATGTGTTTTATTTAGAGCGCTCACTAACTTGTTTTGCAGGGGAGAGAAAAATGCGCCAGGAAGGCCAAAAGACCCAAGTCGAAAAATAGATGTTTATATCAATAATAGTTTGTAGTGGTTATGAACTTTTCCTTTTGTAAAATGAGAAATAATAATAAAGAAGCGAACTAGTCCAGGACTGTTGGCACGAAAGATGTTCTCAAGCAAGCCTAGTCATGATAAGGAGGCGCAATAGCGAATTATAATATGAGATTAATCGAAATGCTTGTAAGTGCCTCTCTGAAAAGATAAATTCATGTAGTAAATAAGTTGTTTAGACTAGGCCAGGTCTTTGAGACTCGCATTCGTATAGATTGGAATGCTCGTGAGATTTTACTAACGTGCAAACGAAAAGATTACGACGACGGTGATTGTTTTGATTTTTTTAGGTTGATAACACAATTATTTTGAAATTTGGATTGTCTTTGAACAAGTGCTCTTCTTTTTCACTCAAATGATCCTCTATTTGGCTCAGAGATCGAAAGAGAAGGAACAAAAAAACGTATTATAACGTGGATACTATAGAGAAGCTTAAACTCATTATTCACGAGTCAAGCACATTTAAGTTTTCACCTCAGTTGGGTTCAGATATGCTAATTCTCTCAAATTTCAAAACATATGAATTATCTGGCCTCAAGTTTGGTATGCATCTCGATATATCTTAATCGAGGAATTAATTAAGCTCTTGCTCAGAGATAGATAAAAATTTTTAAGTCCAAAAAGAACCGGAGATCAAACTGCCATGACTCTCAGAAAACGTGTCTTCGACAAACTTCACAAAATCTCCTACAACCATTTTGAACAAAACCTCGACGATTTCGCCTACTCCGTGAGATTCCCTAATAACCCTAAAATCTCACTTTACGGAGCCCACAATTCTCTTTTTCAAGCTTTATTAGCAACGTATCTAGCCCTCTCTTCTCCCTTCTCAGCGCTAACCTGACTAGAGCATTCGATGACTACCTCAAGATCGATTCTCCAAGCGCTTTGGAAACAAAAGATTCCAAGGAAAAATCAGGCGATGTAAATATCCTTCCAACGAATGTTCTCACCTTCACTTAGGTCATCGAATCCGTTGCCAGAACCATCACTAGAGTCAGACCAGACTTCTCTGATAAGTACGTCGTTGTTAACTTCCCTCAGAGCCCTGACCAAGCAGAAAAGTACAACAATTTTGAAATATTCCATTAACTTCCTCCAAGACTCGACGATTTGATTGATGGAATCAACTTGGCAGTCAACCTCTCAATCGCTCCAGAGGCCCTTACCCAAATCAGCAAAAACTACTTTGAATGTAAAACTTGTGGATTTAAATTCAATACTGGCATCAATTCTGCCCTTCCTCCTTTCCCTGGCTCAACCAGCGAAGTAAATTTTTGCTATTTTCTTCCGCTAAGCTTTCAATCATCAGTGCCCAACCCCAAAATTCTGCAATATCGTCGAAAGCACCCCAGTTGAGGCTGCTAAGGTCAGCGATTACGAAAAGAAGTACAAGCCAGTCCTTGAATACTACGAAAAGAGAGTGAATATATTCTTTCAAAATGAACCGCTTTTTCTAACAAATTGCATTCTCTAGGGCCTTCTTTTGAACTTCGAAATCGATCCTAACTGGACCATTGAAGAAGCCGCTGAAAAGCTCATCGATGCCATTGGTGGACAAATCAAACATTAAATACAATTCTCTCGATATGAAATACTTTATTCATGTCTTTATGAGACTTTCTAGAGTAAAATTTCATATCAATAGACACGAAATGAGACCAGTTAAAAAATAAAAGCTATTTAGTTGCTGGTTCGCCTTCAAATCCTTGAAAACCAATTTCCTTTGTGTTAGGTTTAGACATATTATTTAAATCGCTGGGATGCTGCAATTTTTTTCTTTCTGGCAATTTGCCCTATAAAGAGAGGTTTCATTAACTAAATTCAAATTTATTCGCAGAACTCCTTTGAAGCAATATTTACGCTTGATCTATAATTAATTCCGCATAATTGCAATACTCTTGAAATACTCTAAATTAAACGCATTTCTAAAACACCAAGCTATCCGGAGTGAGAAATCTAGCTTCAAAGAATGCAGAAAGACTTAGTTTCACACCTCAGAGAGGTTGAGAGTGGTATTCGCCAAGAAAATCCGCGTAATGGAGGATATCATCCCGAAATTAAAAAAGACCGGAATTTTCCAAAGGCATTCGATTCTTTTACCAGCAGATACGCATATTCTTTCAATTTTTCCCAGCAACTGGAAGAAGGCGAGCATAATGTTCTCAGCAACTACCTCGTGGAAGATGCTCCATTAGAAATCCGTAAGCTGAAAAGAGACTCGACACCGAGGCCAGTAAAGCAGATTCGAGTGATTGATCTTGAAGAGTTGAGCAGAAACGCTGGGAGTAAGCGAACCACCACTAGTCCTCGGAACAATGCGAAAACACCAACGAGCAAACAGAGCAAGCAGGTAGGGAAGCAAGTGGATGTATTTTCCGCTGCTTGGCTGAATCAGTCAGTGGATTTTGAAGAGGGGGCAGAGGTTATTAATAATAATCTGATGGAGTATAGAGGAGATTTGAAAGTTGACACATCGACTGAAGAGTCGGTTATTCAATTCAGTGCTGAGAATGAGCGCGCTTCTCTCCTAGTGTCGGGAGTGGGGACACTATATAATCCAACTATTCTTGGATCGTTTGTTGATGTGAGAAATGCGGTGTATGTATTCAATACGAACTGCAACAAACGATAAAGGAATCTTTCAATCAATCTTTTTTTCCGTTTAAATGAGTTATTCTATCAAATGAATTGCCCAGAGGCAATTCTTTATTAAAGATTTCTTAAACTGTGTGTTTATCTTGCCAATTTTTTTGCTTCTTAATCAAACTTATTATCAAAACCTAATAACAAAAAATTAAATCCAAACAGCCAAGGAGATTATGTTTTCCAACACAATTCACTGTGTGGTGGTAGATTATTTGGACATTGAATTTAACAGTCCAAATAATTTAGTTCAAGCTCACAAAGCGATAAGTTGCTGGCGAGGGCCACTAACTAATATTCTAATCCGAATTTATTGGCGCTCAATGGTAAAGTGATAGGAGAAAACATCAGAAGCTGAATTTGTTTTGAATGAAGGGGAGGATATGATACTAAAATGAATTTTGCTGGAGTGCTTTTTCCAATATGAATTCATATTTTATCAAGGTCAGAATGAAGGTTCGAGGCAAGAACACTGATCCCTAGAGAGTTATATCCTTCTTCGTTTGAAAGAATTTGTTATATCTTACACCTCAAACATGCAATAATCCCAACAAATTTGCCAAATTCATTCTCAAATTTCTGGAAATTAACAAAATACGTTAATTTTTTTAATCTTTCACATTGAGAGATAAATTTCAAAAACCTTATTGATTTCTGCTTTTCATAAATATTTCATCAAACCCTGGTCGAACCCACCACAATTTTAATAGGTCATTCCATAAGATATTAAGTCAAAACGCCAACCTTAATCCCACGATACTTTTTCTTCTGTAAATTATGTTATCTCCTCAGAAGAATATCTTTTTCATCAAATCCACCGAAATTCCAATCAATAATCGCCAACAGCATAGGTCAAACATTAAATTTCACTTTTGGTATCATAAAACCTCTAAAGCACATCAAAATAATCACTGTCTCCGCTGCACAGCTTTAAGGAGATAGCTCAAATCGAATCTTCTTCTGATGAATTATTTTTTAAGTTGAGCGTATGAAATCTGAAAGATCATCAGAAGTTATAGTTTTTAACTATTTGCAGTTTTAATTATTGAACATGAAAGGTAAAAAGGGTGGCAAGGACCCCAAATCAACCAAGCAGGGTACCCAGCTCAAGGACGTTATCCCTCCAACAATCAAACAACTACCCAGAGATGGGAAACCCGTCAAAGCTCCTGAACCTGGCGAAAAGAAGATCCTCATCAATGAATATTTTTCTCAGCCCGTGCCTGAAGAGTGGCCTGGAGACGAAGTTGCAGCAGCCCACGATTTCGGCGTTGACAATCCAAACGCTCCAGTATTCAACGATCAGACCAAACTTGTTTTTCCCCCTTCATTCTCAACTGATAGCACCATGATGGTTTTTCCTCGTCGCATAAAGGATATCTTAAAAACTGAGAGCAAAGTCCATGCTTCAAACTTTGAAGACAACGGAGACAGCAAAAGTTTGTCAGTCAGAAGCGCTCTTCGAAGATCAACGACGACAAGTATCGGCGGCGGTATTAAGCCTCGCTCAGCATCAACCTTCTGGGAGGAAGACCATGAGCTATCAGGCTCTGAAAAGACTGACTTTACTATCAACATCTTTACTATTTACGAGCGTGAGGAAACAAAGGAAGAGATGGAAAAAAGGATTAAGGAGGCATCTGAAGTGAAACAAGATCCAAAGAAAAAGAAAACTACTAAAGGAAAGGTCGAGGAGCCGGTCGATGTGGGACCGCGCATGGTGAAGGACGTGAAGCTCTCAAACGTTGATTTTAATAACAAATTGCCAGAGTACAGCAGATGGATTGCGTCGCAGTTGCAAATTATAAAGGATCGTAATATCCGTGACGCTTATGTAAGCAATAAATAATTTGAAATTTCCTCATGAGACCCCGTTTTAGACTGATAAGCCGCTCTGGAAGAAGATATACCCGCAAAAAGACGGCGTGCCTGTGTATAATCCAGCTGGTAAGTATTGGGTGAAGCTTTACCACATGGGCAAGGAGAGAAAGATCGAGATAGATGATAAGATCCCGATTACTGCGCATGGCAGAATTCTTTATCCTCGCTGTTCAAACCGAAACGAAATCTGGACGCTTCTTTTGACAAAAGCGCTGATAAAACTCACCTCAAACAAATGGGCTTCCCCAACAGCTTCTCAGGAGATGGAAGTGGGTGATGGGTCTATCATGTACGCGCTTACGGGCTACATCCCTGAGACGATTAACCTGAAAAAAGACTTTTACAGTAACAATAGCTAAACTCGTGCAAGTGATATAATAATTGTCAATAGCTAAATGGAAATCGATGACTGAGTTCTTGAATGACATGACCTATTTGAACCTAAACTCCTTCGTGACTTGCTTCAGCATGCCTGATCACAAACCAAGCGCGCCTTCCAATCGCGTGAATAATCCAAAAGACTTGATTGACAGAAGTTTGAGTCCAACGAAGAAGAAGGAGAATTCTGAAAGATTCTTCGAGGAAGGTAATTGTTATTTGTTCACTAAACAAGCATCTTACATGATATGGAATTGATATAGAAGAAAAGAAAGGCACCTCCTCTAGAAGCAGCGATAAATCCTCCCCTACGGTAATGATTCAAAGGAGACCCGATCAAATCGGAACCGGACTTTTGGCGTTCAAAAACCCAACGTTGATTGATACAAATTCTCCTGTCAATCTCTTCAAGGAGCGACCTACTCAAATCATACCAGGTTTCGCGTACTCAGTGGTCGAAACTTTCGAAAATGAGACGTTCAATATGGTCTATGTGCTCAAGCGCTCCGAAACCGAAATGAAGGTATAAACATTGTTGAATTATGAGGTTAGCTAAGGGTTTTTTTCCTCAGCTCCTTGCAGAGTATTTCCAATTGGCAAAGGTGCAAATAAGCAAGTTGCCGACTTATGAGGAGAAAGTCAAGCACCGTCAGGTGAAGACTGAAATGAAGAAGAAGATCCAAGACGAGAGACAAAAGCGTATGGAGATGATTTCTAAGCCAGCGCAGCAATACAAATTGATACGAGTCAAGAGCTCGATTGGCAGAGCTCCGCAGTTGACGATCTACAGTCCGTTTACTCACGACGACATCCAATTGGCGAAGAAATGCATTTTGAACAAACTCAGCAAACCGCCGAATTACGACCAATATGATATCAAATTCAATGACAATAAGTCAGTGGTTTCAGAAGCACCTTCAGGGGTAAACGACTATTGTAATTTATTCAGAACCTCAATCTTTCTCATTAGTTCGATGCGAGCTCCTTGAAACCGTTGGATGATTTCAGCAGGTTGGAAAACGCAAAAGAACCACTTAACAGAGGAAAATATGGCGCGTGGTTCACGGATAAGGATTTCCTGGGCTGCTTCGAGTATGTTCAGATCTTCCATAACCCTAGTCGATTCAAAAACAAAATTCAAACGTTCTTCCAACATGTAATTCTTCGTTGCAATGCGCTTTTACTAATATTCCCATTTTCTTAAGAGCGAGGAAAGAGCATTCACAAATTACGAGAATTACGAGGTTTTGGTTGCCGAGAACATCGAAGAGAATGAGCAGGGAGTTATGCCGAATAATTTCCTTTTGCTGCTCGGGTTCTCTTACAATAAAGCTAAGAATGGACCGATCTTGCCTCGGCCATTCTGCAAATTGCAGAAGTTTGATTTCAAGGTAATGAGAGAATTTTGCAATAATGGAAACTCATTATTCATTTCATATTAGAATTTTGAAGTCATTCACTCTTACAAATCGCTGCTGGATAACATAGAGGCCGAAGCGATGACTGTTGAGAATAAGAATCACGTGTTTAGATTGCAGGTGACATCGCCGCTTGGGTTCAACCTGTGGTTAAGTTCGGACGCGAGAGTTGTCCCGATGACGCTAAGCGATTATCTAAGTATAAATTACTTGAAAGACTTAATCGTTCTAATGGTTCCCAACAACAACAGCGAAATACGAGGCGTATCGATCTAAAGTGATCCCTGTTGACTATATTGCCGTCGAGAAAGAGAAATATCATGTTTTCTTTAGAGGATTAATCAAAGTACCCTATTCAGGCAGCTTCTTTTCTATAACGCCGTGTTTTAGGAAATGGAATCAAAAGATTCAATCATCTGCAAGCTGAAAGCCCAGAACGATGTTGTTTTCCCACAATATCTCCGCTTCAAGCTGGTTGAGGTCCAAGGAAAAGGCGTTTTTGACGAGAGCGACCCGATGAATGGCATCCATCACAACTCGCGTGAGACCTCATCGACTCTTGTCGAAGCGACCAGATTCACCCTTGAGGCAGGAAAGAGATACATCGTAATAACTTTTCTTAACATTTTCTTACATTTGTTATGTCTTATAAAGATTCTGGTTGAAGGAAAAATCCCATATACTATCTCTGATGGCAACTTCGAACTCGAGTTTCTTTTCAGGAATAACGATTTTGACATTACTCCTATCGATTCGCTTGAACCAGTTGAATACATCGATAAGTATCTGCCAACCAAGTACGGAATCATCTTCCGCGAAAGAATATTCGTAAAGCTTCCTACTCCTTCAGCAAGTTAATCATCAATTTTATTCTTTCAGATCGCCACTGAGACCCAAGCATCTTTCTATTTAAGACTCTGTAATATTATCGGTACTATCCCAGCTGCAGTCCCAACCAAAGGGAAAAAAGGTCCAGATCCAGTACAGCAACTTGGTATATCTCAACTATTCTTTCGTTAGAGACTAATCAATGATTTTCACTTATCGCAGAGGAATCTGAGATACCTGAGAGCCGTCTCATAAGATTTGAGCTGCTCGAGAACGATAAAGTTGTTTCATACACGCTCGGCCACAATAATGTACTTCTTTTGGAGAATTTCTTTGGTCTAACTGGTAATTCAAAGGCTTTGCTGTCGAATGTATCGCTCTATCCTACTTCGGGTGATGACACCAGAAATTACTATCTTCAAGCCACATTTGACCTTCGAGAGTGGCCTGAAGCCAAAGACGTAATATATTAGTTCCCAATGCCTTGGAATTAACGCCTTTTTCGGGCTATAGCTTTCCGAAGCGACGAAGAATATCCACTGGATTCTCAAAGTGTTCGCCACGGATACTCTGGCGATCTTGAGAGACACTCAGAAGGAAGACAAGGAAAAAGCGATAAAGAAAAGCTGGGAAGACAAAGAACCTGGCAGAGCTGAAAAGGCCAAGAAGACTAGAACAAAATATTTTGCTTTCGAAAAGAAGGAGAGAGGAGAAAATCTCACAGGTAACAAAAAATTATGGCTAATTCTCAACCTCTTAACAATTTTACTCAGAGGCTGAACTCGAACTGATCAATGAACAAAGACAGCGAAGACCCAAGGAAGAGGAAGTTAAAGGAAAAGACTCGAAAAAGCCGCCTCCAAAACGTAGCAAATATATTCAATTCACCCTTAACAAATAATATCATTTTAGCGGTTGACACGAAAAAAGGCGGCAAGGGTGGAAAGAAGGAAGAAGTTGTCGAAGAAAAGAAACCTGAGCGCCCTCTACCAAAGTAATTATATGCAATAACATTAAGTTTAACCATCAATTAATGAAGATCTGAGAGCCATACCACCAAAGAAGTCAAATATTTCCTCGAGCACATGGAGCTTCCAAGGTACATGGAAGAGCCAAACGAGGGCGATCCTGACGTGAGATCGGAGGAAAATAAAGCTGAACTCAGAGAAACCACGCTCATGGGGGTATAATCTCGTTAAGAATAATGCATTAATTTCATCGTGATTTAGAAAGAGGAGATTTATGGCCATCATTCTAGAAACGTAGAAAACCGCGAGAAGATCAAAGAGCACATCACAAAGGTATTTCAATGCGTTTTCGAGTGGGTCTCATGGATCGAAATTAGTCGAAAGCTGACTTGGTTCAAAATCTGACGGCTGACAGAACTGAGTTCAAGAGCAAATTGAAGGAAATCTATCAGCAACGGGATGAGCACAGGAAGAAGGTCCAAGCGAAAAAAGAGAAGGAAAAATTGCTCATTGAAATCGTGAATAAAGAAAGACCAACAGTAGAGGTAATACTCTTATCAAGGACTCAGTACTAACGCACTTTATCCCTAGGAAATTGATAAGATGTTGAATGATATCATCGATCAAGATATTAACCCGAAGTTAGTTGAGCTATTGAACAAAGTGAAAAAGAATGCGGTCATCCTGTTACGCATTGATAACCTTAACAACGCGCTTTCTAATTTCGACCAGCCCCTCTGCGCGAAAACTCTGGAGGAAGTCAAGCAAATGAACCTTGAGATAGACCCTGAATTGGTTCAAAAAGCTGAGGAGTTCCTTGAAGAATGCGAGAGAAACCCGAACTATGTTCAGGAAAAACTCGCTGAATTGAAAAAAATGGGAAAAGGAAAGAAAAAATAATTGTTTTAAGCTGATTTGTATCTCTAGCAAACTTGCTGCTATGCTTTGAATTACTAACTGAGTATACAAAAGTCTACATTGCATAACTTTATTCCGTTATATCTCAAACCACCCTCCTTGAGCACCCCAAAAATGGATCATCGATTCACATTAATACTGAACGAGTAAAAGTTGTTTTAAATGAAGAACACAAGAATAATAAGTCTGCTTGGTAGGAGAATTTAAGACCATTAATAGCACTTTTTAAGTATTTTTATAAAATAGCAATAGCGCGTCCTAATTTAGTTTTGAAGGAACAGATAGGTTAGTGTGATATGCGTGATATGATATGTCTTTGGAAGTTGATACGCATAAGGAAAATATTACAGATATTTCATCGCTGATCAAAAACGTGTTAGCAATTTAATGATGACTATAAAAATATATGAGAAACTTCAAGCAATATGATTTATAAGGTTCTCATCTGAGTTCTACTATTACTCACATAGAATTCATTCTAATTTGATTGAGTGTAAGCATAATTAAATGCTGGTTAATTCAAAAATAAAAATGACACATTAGAACCGCTTTATGTGGGATTAAAAACAGTGGTAGAATTCAATTTCCGTTGGAAATGGAAACTGTTTACTTGGGATTTGATTTTTTAGACTTCCCACCTTTCTTGAACCAAATCATGCGATTTCTATGGGAAATATACGGCACGAGCAGCACGTCTAATGCGGAAGTAACATTCATTGATCTCAGTTCCTGGACAGAATGAAGGTCCAAATCTTCTAAATCGAGTAGTAACTCCTGAGAACCCTGATCTTCTTGGATAATATCAATACAGATCTTATGTTTTGCTGGATTCCAAAAAACGTAAGCCGCTATCTCCAAAGTATCGAAGATAATAGGAAACGATGATATATAAACTCTTTTTTTGTTCTTCTTTCTCGCGAAACGTTGAATTCTTTGTACAGCTTGCACTTTTGTTAACCCCTTGTCTGGTTTAGACTCATTAATTGGAGCCTGCTTTTTCGCCTTGGGACTCACTGGTTTTGGCTTTTCAGCGCAGGTCTCTTGAAGAGATTCTATTCTAGAGTCCTGCTCCACTACTTCACTTTTTTCTATTTCTTTTTTATTTGCTTCTTCGTTAGGAGGTGTTTTTTGTGGAA
>ENA-UOUE01001142-UOUE01001142.1-compost-metagenome-genome-assembly--contig:-NODE-1142-length-18127-cov-13.271524_pt1 | contig 18127 bp, 12 predicted proteins | sample MGYA00238146_ERZ747223 | MGnify/ENA primary metagenome ERZ747223 (study PRJEB28781, sample SAMN06268865) | compost metagenome | isolation source: single cell | place: USA: California, Emeryville, Joint...
TTGTGGCTCTCATCATCAAGAAAATAAAGAAGGAGAAAACCACACATAGATATCCAATTGAGGTCTTTTTCAGATGGAATCTGGTGTTAACTGTCCTGCTGACTGATCAATCTGACTTGTTCTTCTCATTTCTGAGACAGATCACTGGAAATCACTCCGAGAATCCCTCTGGAGCTTTCGATTATGGGTTATCTGCGACTGGCGCTCTTGCTGTTGGATTCTCTCTCATTTTCACCATATATCAATTAGTCCATATGAAACGCAGTGTCGAAGAAGATCATGACGATGAAAGACTCGACAAGTACTTTTGGGGTGTGGTACTCATGGACGACTACAAACATTCCAACAAACTGGAATTCTTTTATATTCCCATCATGATTCTCAGAAACGCTCTTGTTGCAGCTCTGGTCGTTGTCGCTCAAGGTTCTTACATGTTTCAGTCAGTCTGCTTACTCTTAATAATGACTCTCTCAATCGCATACATGATCCGAGTGAAGCCTTTAAAGAGCAAGAGAGACCTTATCCTGCAAACTTTGCTCCAAGTTTGCATTCTCATAGACGCTGCTTCTAAAATCGCAATGGCAGCTTCGGACCCTTTGAAGTCATCATCAAAGTTGGATAGCATTAGCTTGATTTCAATAATAACCTCTTATGGAGTTGTTGGATGCGCGATGGCGCTAATGGCGATAAGAATGGTGCTGCTAGGATTATTTTTGCAGGAGAAACTACAGCCTCTCTGTGAGAGAAGAAGGCGCTCGGCGAGAGTCACACCAATTGACTCCTCTAAAAAGCCTCGAGCGCATATCCTTGACGGTCTTGACAACGATTTCGGGAATTCTTACATTACTCCTCCCTCACAAACGCAACTTGATGATTCCCCTTCCAAAGTCATGAATACGCGATCATTGCTGAAACTTAACAGTAAAAAAGGAGGTTCGACCAATAATATCACATTTAACGACGGAGGATCTCCAGAAACCCAGCCAGATGAGCCAAAAATGAGCCGTAATCTATCAAGAGCTGCTGGAAAGAAAGGCACAATAGCCTCTACTACAGATATTCAACCCGATATCCTATCAGAAACAAGAAGTCTCAAAGGCAGCAAAGCTGAAACAGTTACAACTCTGAATAGAGACAGCCCTCTTATTGAAGATTTAGATAGAGCCGATAGTGATACACCAGCTCCTGGCGCGCTGAGCCTGTTTACGCGCAAGTTGGCTCAAAGAGGAACTCTTGGCAGGATACCGACGGATGTAGAAGAGAGCCCAAATTCCCATGAAGAGCAATCTGCTGCAGTCACAGGCCTTGCGAGAAGGCTAAAGAAAAGAGGCGAAACAGCGAATTATTAGCTTAATAATAATTTCGATAATAGTCACATATTCAAAATCTTTTTTTTTTTGAAAAAAATATAGACATATAGCAGAAGCTAAGTTAGTCTGCATTAGATAACTAATTACAAAGTTTTATGGCCAGAAATTTCATCAATTTTAGCTGGTTTTTAAAGATATAATTAACAAAACCCACAACGTTTAATAAATAATAGACTTCACTCTTCGATAAGAAAATTTCAGGTTACATGCGTTTGTTTCTAAATTGCGATCTTTTCTTTTTTAACTCCACTTTCTTAAGTGAGATTATTTCAAAAGGCATTTACTCAGCTTCATTTATCATTATCATTATTGTTATACTTTTGTTTTCAAGCGTGGATACATTCATTTCTAAGTTCTAACAAATTTGCTATATCTTTTATATATCTTTTTACGTTTGTTAATAGAGAGAACTCGTTATATGAACTAAGCATATGCATGTTTAAATTTCCAATCAATGGCAGTTTTGACCTTTGGATCGATTCTCTTGCCATATGCACAAGCCCAAGAGTTGGGCTTCACTTCAATCTCGACGATATTATCATCTTTGCGATGTGCTTTACCCAGCTTCACATTCGTCATCGTCGACAACTCAATGGTGAGCGTCCAGGTCTGTGGTCCAGCATTCTCCGCGAACATGTACATGAATCCTTTATCCCAGCCAGTAGCAAATTTGCAATTGTTTTTGAACTCAGTTTTCTTCGGCGCCGTATTACCAAGGTACCCAAGATAGCCTGGAACGAGATTCTTTTTCAGACTTTTATCTGAAACTTCTTTGAGGGTCATTGGATGTTGAGAATAGGTCACCAGAGTGTAGTCTCTCACTTTGTCCTGTTTCCAATGCACTTTAGTTTTGACCACGTACTTTCCTGGTTCCAACTTATTCGGTCTCTTCTGGTCAACGTAGATGGTATGAGCACCCCATGGAGCCCAACGGTTACCGTTTCCTACATAATATATCAGTTAAGCAAGGCAAAAAATAATTATTTAAGTTGTACCTATTCTTTCGTAAAAGCCGTTCGCCTTTTCCTTCAACAACAAGAAAGTCACTGGAGAATATTTGTACTCTGGGTCCTTGCAGAATCTTTTGTTCTTTTGCGTAAGATAGAAGAAAACTTCGGTCGGTTTGTCCAATTCAAAGGTGAAATAGTGGGCGTGGCCCTTAGGTTGGCTCACTGGGTAATAGTTACGGTGATAATCGTCGTGATAATAAGCGTAAGAGAAGAACTCGAAGCATTTTTTGAAATCTTCCACAGTCATAAAGAATACACCATCATCTGCCTTGGTGAATCCGACCTGCTTTTTAAACTCCTCAGTCCACAGCTCGGAGTTATCGCTGAAAGCTCCATTCCATTCGAACCTTCCCCAAGGATTTCTGAGTTTGAAAACTCGGTAGGATCCAAGTTGATGAGCGGAAATTAAACTATATGCGTGTCCAGGCACCAAGCCTAAGTCCTTTGGTACATCAGGCATTGTTGAACCAGCAATGATGTAGTCTCTCTTATCAAAAGTGCTGATGATATCCCAGATCTCATCAACTGTCTTTTCTTTCGTGAGAGTTCGCGAGCAGGGAGCTCCAGTCAAAAACTCCAGTGCCTCATCCATGAAGCCTCTCTCCGTCGCGATGTAGTCGCCAAAGAGCTTCGCCCAGGCTTTCTCGGCTATCAAGACCCAAAGCTCTTTACCTTTTGGTTTGGAGAAAATTGGCTGGCTATTAACTTTGTAGCAAGGTAAAAAGTCATCTACGATGACTTCTCGCGGAATACCGTCAACGTAGAAGGTGAGGGAATAAACACCTTGAGGGTTAGATTCTTTCATGTTGAAAATCTTTTGGAGTCTCTTTGGGAATTCAGTGATTGCTGAAAGAGAGCAGAGGAAGTAGCAAACTCCCAAGCAGCCTTGAGCGATGTCGTTAGGATCGATACCGTCGAAAAGCTTGATCTTGGAGTAGTCGTTTTCTTTAAAGATTTCATGTGGACGAAGCCAAACAGCGTTTTTAAAGACTTTTTCATAGTATCGATGACTTGGGTCAGGACAAATCACCCCGATTTCGTGTTTGAACTCAGGGTCGTTAAATACTCCGGTCGGACCCTTGCTGCGGAGCTCCCTGAGGATGTCAGTATGCTTCAAAGTTAGTTTTGAAGATGAGTTAAGGCTTTCAACCATCTCTCTTTGATTCTGTTGTTTTTTAATTATAAAATTCGATCTCACAAGTCAAAACTTTTTAATTCCGTTTAAAATGAGATACGAATCTTGTTTGATTGACCGGTAAAGCAATAAAGATTGAGCCAAGTGTCAAGTTAGTCGCGGAAACAGGTGGAAACAGTGTCAAAGTCAACTTTAAGAAGAGTGAAGCAGCTGCAATGACGAATGCTAAGAGACAGATGACTAACAAAAATAGCCGTAACGCTAAAAAAAATGTGATAATTGAATCTATAAATAACTGCACCTCAAACATTGAGCTTGGACAATAGGACTTCAACAGAAAAATATCTACGGCAGCCAGTAAAATCGAAGCGAATAAAACGGTTTTCAAAGAGATATATCATCCATGCTCTCACTCATCCATTGATATCAATTTGAAAGGTCTCTGAAAAATTTGCGAACTGAGATTTAATAGAAGCTAAGAGTACTTAGGTAGCTAAGTGTATGTATTAACATTTCCCTTTTTATTTTATTCTCTCTCTCTATGTCAAGATATTAAGGCATCAAACAAGTTTAATGGCAGAGGATCGAGCCGAAAAAGCCTCTATACTAACCACTTTAAGTGAGCATCGATTAACCATTGACTTGATCTATGTAACGCACGGAGAAATTAGATCCCATTTCCAACAAGAAAAAATCTCATAGATTTAGATCAAGTTAAACCACCAGCATGCTAACATGAAAATTTCATGCCTGTTTGTGAATCTACCATCAATTCGCTATGTAGTAGTTTCATGATCAGAAAGAAATATCTGAATCCAACCTCTTTTGAGGAACCGTGAACAATTGCAAAATTAGAAAGTTCATGCTGGTATGGAATATAAAACTCAAAATCAGCTTTTTTGAATCACGAATTCAGGAAAAATCGTGAATAAAGATAAAACCAAGGTTAAAACGCGGATTCACGATTCGGTCTAAATAATTAATTTCATTTCTTATAAATTGAAGAAATGGGAGCCATCTTCCACAAAAAGAAGAAGGAGAAACTGGATGGGATCCCTAAGAGCATCTGGGACATCGAAGTCAAAGATATCGATGGGAAGCTCCTAACACTCAAAGAATTCAAGAAACATAAAGCTTTACTCATCGTAAATGTCGCGTCAAGCTGAGGACTGACCAACAAACAATACCGCGGGATGGTAAAACTACATCAAAAGTATAGAGACCGTGGATTCGAGATCCTCGCTTTCCCATGCAACCAATTCATGGGCCAAGAGTCAGGCTGTGATCTCGATATCAAGAAATTTGTAACAGAAAAGTTCAAAGCCGAATTCCGACTGTTTTCGAAGATCGTAGTCAACGGCCAGGACTGCCATCCGCTCTACAAGTACCTCCGAGCTGGCTCAAATCTCTACGATCCTGTAACCAAGACTTTTCAGGAAATACCTTGGAACTTTGCCAAGTTCCTCGTCGATTCAGAGGGCAAAGTTGTGAAGATGTTCCCACCTTCTGACGCCCCTGAGATCATTGAGACCGATCTCGAGAAACTTTTATAAAGAAGTTCAGAGAGCGTTTTATTACAGAGCAGGATTGAATAGGTTATTATGGACTAATGAAGCGTGGAGTTCGAACTTCGTACGAAAGAACCTACGCTGACACCGTTCCTTTTATCCAAATGATATCTAGCTCTGTTTCATTTTTTGGTTATTGTTGTTGCTGTTTGTGATTTATTTACTTATTGATTTATAGTAATTAAAAGAGGTGAACAGCAAAATTGAACCCTAAGCAACTATATCTAATACTGGCATCAGCTTAATCACATTTCATTTTGAGATACAGATTTGCACAATTATTTATGAGACACGGGTAACTATCAAAACTCGTAGAATTCAAATCGCAAGTAGTGCATTTTGATCAAATTTAGTTGAAAACACTATTTTAACAATTTTGTTGAACGCAAAAAATCAACAAATTCACATTTTCTGCTAGATATCAAGAACTTCAACACCGCAGCGTCCTTTCTCTCTCTGAAACCTTCTATAATAGCAGAAAAAACGGATTTTCTCTTGCCAATTGGACCTGTTTTAGTGGCGATATCTAGTTAGGAATATTGGAAAGATCACCTGACTTCTTTATTTATTCAGTCATCGGCTGAAGCTTATTGTTACATTAAGTTCAATAACATTAGCATTTGTGCATTTCACTCGAGATTGCAACAATAATTTCATAATATCCCTTACCTCTTTCTTTGGAGGAGAGATTGCCTCTCCTTCTCTCAAGCTTTTGCACGACTGTTGTCCTTCACCGCTGTCTTAAGCTACTAGCATATTCTCTAGACTTTGTTACCGTATCAATCCATGATTCTATCGCTTTGGTTAAGCACTGAATCTGATCAGGTATCGAACTCAACACCAACAAAATGAGATGTTCTCAAATCTGATCAGTTGCTCGCTGACTTTATAAACTTGCATTCGTCAGTTTAATTAATATAATCCAAATAATTATTCGATTCAGAAAACCTTTCTACAAAAAAGATGATTCTTAAGTTCGTTTTCAAGAACGAGATCCACCGCTGCTCAAAAGTCCCAGCTGATTTCTCTTCACTTCTGGTCGCTCTCAAGCAAATCTTCAAGGATAATCTCCCAGAATTCTTCACTTTACAGTACGACGATGCCGATGGAGACAAAATTATGCTTACTTCCAACGAAGATTATAAAACAATGCTCGAAGGCGACATGAACAACTCCCAGGCCTCGGTGAAAATCTATGTGACTCCTTCAGAGAAGAACATCTCCGTCGGAAACCTCACTGTCAAGGCAGATGAGAAGAAACCAGAACCTGAAATAAAACCCGAGCCTAAGGTTGAAGAAATAAAGAAACCTGAGCCTGAGATTAAGAAGCCTGTCGAAGAAAAGATCCCAGTTATCGAGGAAAAGATTCCAGTGGTTGAAAAGAAGGATCCTTTCACTCAAGCTCTCGTTGAAGCTGAAGAAGCAATGAAGAAATTCAACGTTGAGCCTGAGCTCGAGGCTAAGGTCCATGCTTTGGTTCTTAAGACGTTTAAGACCCAAATTGAGTTGGTTGCTGGAGCAGTTAGAGAAAATATCGTCAAGAGCCAAGAGAATGTCAAGCCAACAACCCCTGAGGGTCTCATTGAGACATTGGTTTACGTTCAGAAGCTCGCTCAAGGTGTCGAGGGTGCTACCAACGAGCAAATCCAAGGCATCAATGTGGCTTTGAAGCAAGCGATTGACCAAGTCAAGTCCATTCAGGACAAAAAAGCCCAAGAGAAGAAACCACCTGTCGAAGAGCAAAAAAAGCCAGTCGAAGAGCAGAAAAAGCCAGTTGAAGAGAAGAAACCTGAGCCTAAGCCAGTTGAAAACAAGCCTGTTGATACCACTGAGGCTTTGAGCGGAGAATTCCTGAAGGAGATTAGCCAACTTCCAGCTGAGCTTACTGAAAAGGACATCAATCTCTACAAAACTATCGTGATTAGAAACAACGGAAAGGAGACCTATCCAGCCAAAACATTCATTGAATGTGTCAGCTCAAAGGAGAACGCCCGCATTTCCGTTTCTCAAATCCATCCTGGCAAAGAATTTACTACTGTATTAATTATTAACTCACCTGGCAAGCCTGGCAAGTACACTACCACTTGGGCTTTCATGTGCGAAAAACCTGATGGTACTCTCCATGAATTCGGAAAGAGATTCGACGTGCACTTCGAGATCATCGGAGGTAACACAAATCATAGCGAAATCGTATCTAATCATGCGCTTTCTCATATAGAAAAGAAGCCTGAGCCTAAGCCAACTAAGCCTGAAGTGACCTATTCACAAGAAATTAAGGATAAGGCAATTTCTATCAAAGAAGTTTTCCCACAATACAACATCGATGATATTTGTGAGTACATTTCCAAGAGCCCACAAAAGACTTTGGAGGAACTCTTTAACGAGTACATGAGCCTTCATACTTCTATTAGCAACTGAAATTAATTATCCTGGTGTTGTTTGCTATTATGTTTCATGTCTTTTGACTTAATTGCTTGTAAGCTTGATTGAGAATTGAGCGACTAAAAGATTATCTATTAATGTACCACAAACTCTGAATTCCCATTTAACACAATATCTCGAGCTTTTTCTTGAGGATAAGGAAGGTTAGGATAAGATAGTTCTATTGAATTAAATTCTTAATGAGTGGAAATTGGTTCAGAATCATAGGAGGCTGCTTATTGAGATAAACTAATAGATTAAGAATTATGACTTATACAAAAACTACAATAAAATAATAAGATAGATGCCTCCTTCGTTAACGCCCAAAGAAATCACGCGTTTTTCATTCAATACCAGATTTTCTTGGAGTGAAAGTTAGAGAATACGGAGAGAGTTTACTCTTTATTTGGAAGGTTCTCTTTTCACTTGGATTGATTTCCCTGAGAAATTAATATTCAAAATTATTTACAAATTTCTGGGAAACTTTTTACTATTTGCTTTATAGAGTTCTTTTCTATCCTGCGCTTCTTCACGAAAGCTCTTAGAACACCAATTTTCTCGTTAAAATGTTCATTGTAGTTAAATCCTAGCTCTCTTCCAATCCTATGAGAGGCGGAGAGAAAAAAAAATATTAAAGAAGATAGACGGGTTTTGCAATATATCAACTTGAGCTGGAAGAGGTAGTCATTCAAGGTCTTCAAAGAAACCCCGACTTTGTTAGCAGCTTCTCCTAAGGGCAGCTTAACGAGTTTACCCGTCGTCTGGTCAGTATACCCAACATAAAGTTTTCTCCACCTAAAGACGATATCAATAACTTCTTGAATCTTTCTCTCATTCGCTCTTCTTTTTTTTGAGCAAGTCTCCGAAGGATCTGACCTTGGATTATCTGCCCCAGGGCTTGTGGTTTGAGTAAGCCGAATTTTGATAGTGAGCTTAGTAAATAGTAATAAAATTAGCAATGAGAGTTTGTATACTTGATATCTCCCTTTCGAATACGAAATTTCCTTTCTAGGGATGATTGTCCCGCTGGCAAGTGGGTAATTGCCACAGAATACGTTGAGGTCTCGTAAAGAGCTATAATAATAGATCATGCTTTTCCTTACAGGGAATCCTCTCGTCTTGATTTTTTTGATGAGATGACAGAAATCAACATCGGCGTTCTTTAGGAATTTTAACCTCATTTTAGTCATAATTCCCTCTTCGTATGTGGGGAGCACTATTACCAAGATATCAACCTATTTTATAGCCTAAAGTTTGGAATATGAAGGAAAAAAACTTCAGCTGGCTTTAGTGGATGAGAGTCAGGATCTCCTTGTGCGTATGCGGAAAGCTTCGCTGTCGAATCGCTCCCTGAAGAAGCGGTCCTAAGTACATGGATTAATGGATAAGTTTTTTCTGAAGTAAACCCCCTTGAAAGAGATTCTATCATGATGTAGGATTCAAAAATCCGGTCGGTTTAGATTTTTCTATTAACAATTTTAATCAATATTGAACTCATTCACTACGAAACTTTTTTCCGCTGTATATTCTTGCTATCGAAAGATATTGAATTGCCAGCCTCCTTAAATCACAGTTAAACTTCTTGGGAAAGATACTAGTGACTTATTAAATGAGTTTTGAGAAATACCATCACTCGGATTTTAAATTGTAAGATAGAGTTTCTTTACTAAAAAGTTGGATAAACAATGAGAATTTTACAATAGAGGAGATACTGCTTGGCTTTAGTTAGCTAATAAACTTTTGAAATGCGAGTTATATTAACGACTTCTCAACGAGAACGGAAGAGCGAATATTTTGAGGACAATGATAATTAGTAAGTAGGATGATATGTAGCGATAAAGAATGAATCACGAATTCACTTCTATCATATGGCGAGGTAAACAAATGCCAAGCCAATCACATCCATTTCAGGTGGTTTAATTAAGATTTCGGCGATATTATCGCATTTACGTAATTTATTGATGCTTTATAGTGGGTTTTCTTAAAAAGAAGATGGCAATAGACTATCCTCACAGTAAGTGTGAGACTCGTTCATTTTGCTTCTCATTTGGAGGCTATTCGCAGTTTTTCGAAAAATAGATAATGAGGGTGTTTTCTTTTAAGTAATTAGCATCGGAAATCTAATTAAGGCTATTAACCCATGTTAGAACATTAATAACTTTTCTTACAGTATCATTGGGTTTTTCTTTATGTTACTGAAATTTTTCAAGCTGCTCTAAGTCTATGAAGCTGAAAGCGCCCTCCTTGAGCTGATGAACCACACTAAGTGGTATGAGCGCATAATAGGCGGATATAACAGCTGCTTTTCTTTGAAAAATCCTGCTCGTAAATGTGACACAACTAAAGTCTTGGTTTTTCCAAGGTGGAACTCCTATCATCTGAGCTTTTCGAAAACATTTAAAAGCACCTCAATTGTAGTCTTGTCTTGTCTGGATTTGACTCGTCGAAAGCAATATCGGTGTTGTATCGCAAACCATTTCATTAGTTTGTTAAGACACTCTCAATGGGTTATACTGTTTGATCTCGGTCTATTACGTTCAAGTGGTGGATCTTATAGTAGTAGTAGTTTGTTTTTTTTTATTAGAGAAGTTCTCATCTTGTGCATAGTTTTTGCGCAAAGCTCAAAATGCCTCATGGAAGTTGTATATCGCTTAGATCTAGAGAAATGCAAGCATATTTCCTGGTGAGACGTTCAAGGGCTGCGAAGCTCTCGTAACACAAGAACGAGCTCACGGTTTATGCTTTACCGTTGGCTAATTTTTATTTCAAAAATCAAGCGTCTAAGGAACATTCTGGACGCGTTGCTCACAGAGTTCGACCAAGTTAAACTAAAAGAAACAAAATTTTTTGAATGAAATAAGTTTCGCAAGAAAAACCTCGAAATGTAAATTTTCATTTCAAACATGTTTGTGTCAAAGAGAAATTGCTACTATGAACCAACCTTCGATACACATAGTAACTTTGGATTGGAATAGTAACCTGTTTCCTTGATAAAATGCCTAAAATTTTCTTCTTTTCTGAGATTTTAAGGATGGGTAAATAGTATCCCAAATTTTAAATTCCGAATATAACTGCCACACGTTCACGCAAAAAATTTAAAAAATGGCAATGTTCTGCTCACCGTAAGAGTCGTGAAGGAATTTGGAAGTCATATGACTAAAATTAGCCTCATTCTGAAGACTTCTTGCATTAATGAGAACTATCTTCTCATAACGTATATTATCCATTTTTGGGATTCCGTCCAGCGCCTTAATTCTGATAGAATTTAAGAGTCAAATTTTATTCCGCTAACCCGCTTGGGTTTCTCAACTACTCTTGCTTCAATTAGGTTCTGCAATCGGCACTAAGAAAGTATCAGGCGTTGCAGAAACAGTTATGAAAACTAAACTTGAAGATTCAGTGTTGCTGCTCTTCGCGCTCTTACGTTCCGAAGATCTATTAAACAATTCAGTTGTTTACGACCAAATCTGGGTTTTTCCGATTTTGGATGATATTAAAAATTAATTAATACCTTAAGATATGAAGCTTCAACCCACCTTTTAATTTTTTGATTTCTGGAACTTCGACTCGAGGTAAATAGTTTTTAACAATAATGGTTCATGATTCCGGAAATAGTTTATGTCTGTATTCGAGAATAAAGAAGGCGATTATTAAAGGGAAGCGCTCATTACTAATATAATTGGATAAAAAAATTCAAAACTATTGCTCTTACCGGCAAATGCAAATACAAGCTGAGTGTCCTTCGCTCAGGAATGGATCCCGGTAAGAGCATTGAAAGAGATAGGAGAGAAGTTAAAGCTCAAGTTAAGTCAGTCAAGTCGGCTCTGAATTTCTTAAAATAATTGAAAGAATTCGAGCAGAACTACATGACTTAAGTGAGCAATTAATTCTTTTCTGGTTTCCTCGTGGTAGTTTGAAAAACGTATTGCTCAAATCTTAGCTGGCATGTGTAAAACTAAAGCGAGTCCACTTTCGATTCGGGAGCTAGCCTCCTAATCCTCTATCTACTTGTTGCAGGTAACAAATAATCAACTTTTCAATTATGACATAGAATGCGATCTCGAGCTGATCGCGCTGACAAATATTAGTGACTGAAGTAGCGAAATCAGCTGCTGAGAGTAAGAATCCCAGTAATACTCAGCTATTATTGCCACTGTATTCAAAGCAACTTTAATTAATCATTCTACCCGACCAGAAATTATTTGGCTTTACATTCTTTTCTCAAGTAGGGAACATGCACGAATGTTGCTTCGATCAATATCACGGATTCCGGTCCACTCTTTATTTCTCGATGAAACTGACGACAAACGATTTATTTAAGGAGTTAGTCGAACTCTCAGCCGCCAATGCACATACCTCCAGTTCAGACGTTTATGTGCATATAAGGTAGTCGAATCTTCTCTATAATGCATACCATTGCTTGAATTATAAATAAGTATGCCCAAAGGTCTGATCTAATACTGCTTATGGAAATACTATTTGAACTGCTAAAACATCAATCTTTTACTTTTTGAAAATTCAAACGCCATCGATCCAACGTTTTGCTTTTTTAGAAGATAGAGAAAACAAGAACATACTGTTTTAAAGATTCAGACGTTCCTCACAAGGTGTTCCTTTAATGCAAGATAACTATTGCTATCGTCCTCGAATTCAATTCTTTATTCAGGAACCTCGATAATTTTCCACTTTAATTCCAACAAAACCTAATACACCGTTGAGAGGGAAGCAAAAACTGAAGATACCCTAAACATTATTCATTCTATCGAACCACAGATCACTGCGTACTGGAAACCCATTATCTATTTAACACAATGAGCAGAAGAAGATTCGTATTAGTAAATCCTACTTGATGTTACTGACTCAATTAAAATATTTTCCTCACTGTTCTAAGTCGAAAAATCTGAAGAAAACGTTTCTCATCTTTCTTCATTTCAACATAAATCGCGTTACTCGCCTCACAAAGAAATCATCCAAATAACTTCCTGTCAATGCAGAATATTATCTTCTCATTTTTTCTTATTATCAAAGATGACATGAATTCTCTCACGTCAATCTCAAGACAAATTTTAAACTCGCACATACTGATGCGTGTCATTATGCTGACCTCCTCCGAGGTAATGGTGTAATTCTTATTATCTCCCAATTTCTGCAGATTAATTCAAGTAGAATAAGTATCTCAATTCGAACAAAGCACCTAAGCCTTCATTTGGTGATCCTTAAAGTAGGCGCAGCTTCAGCCTAGCAATTTCCTACATTTAAATACATTGATGTACTTTGTGATTTAGAAACTCAATATTTACTAAGCCATTGAAACAGCATTCTCCAAAGTGAGACGGAATGACAGGATTACCTTCTATACATAGGTAATATCTTACAGACAAAACATGTCCGAATTTAGAGATAGCAAGTGAAGAAAATACATATTAATCTTCATACAAGATTTCAAAAAGTTGATTGCTGGAGTGACTCAAATATTGATATAAACGATAGAAAATATTGCGTTTTTGACTTTTAATTTAGAGAAATGGAAAGAATTTCGCGAAAAGTACTTTTCTGTTATTTGCACTTTATCTCAGAAAATAAATTACAGAAGTTTTTGTAGCCTTTTAATTTTCTCCAACTATATTCCGAAAATCATTCTAACTCACCGTTTATCGCATTCTACTCTTCGATTTAATTTTTTCGAAAAATTGACTGAAAACTGACTTTTCCAGTTTCTTCGAATCCAAAGAAAAGGGTCTCAGGTTCTCCTGTTCTTCATGTCAGCAAAAACACTGGATAGGTAATAACTCCTATTCTCTCAGTTGTACACAATGAATCCAACGAAAGAGCTAGGAAGTAAGAAAGTGTGTCCAAGAAAAGAGCTAATAATGTTCCTGCAGAGTTTAATGGTATAATATGATATTTTTACATATTCTGAATTTTAATGAGAGCATTTTACCATGTAATAAAATGACTCGTTTCTCTGATTTAGAATGAGTATAAGTTCGAATACTGTATACGATAAAATATTAATGGAGCCAAATTCGAAAAGAACAATGAAATTGTGTTTAATAACCGCGAGCGCATCAAAAGAATAATTGAATTATTTATGAGTTACTTGTATCCGAACGGTAAGTGACCCCATGCAAGATTACCATATGGAATCCATCTACGTGAAAGTCCCGCAGGTGGTTCAACTGAAGACGATTCAAACGGACTTCCTTATGCATTACCTTCGAAGTTATCTGAAAAAGCTCTACTATTTGAGTTACCAGCCAGATGCATTACGCAATTCCGAAATCGTTAGTTTTTTATCATATCTCCAGGACCTCCAAAGCTACCCAACTAATGAGAACCCATCAAAGGTTCTCGCGAGACAAGCAACCGTTGCTCCTCGCTTTGCGAAGTCAGATAGTGTCGAAAGTGTTCCGAGTGCTGCTACTACCATTCCAAGCAAGCTCGCATTGGATAGCATTAACAAATTGCAAGCGAAGAGAGAACCCGCTAATACTCCGAAGGAGACAGCCGGAATTACCGAGGTTAAATGTGAGGAGGAGGAAGAGGAAAGATCAGATGTGGGAACGGCTGATTCACAACTACAAACGACCCCGCAAGCAACCGATAATTTAATAAAGCAGCAGAAGGTGTCTTTATCAAAGAAAATGTAAGAGATGACTCATTTTTTCAACAAAAATATAATCCCCTTCAAAGTAGCAAGAAGGTAAATACTTGCGGACATCCTGATCGAGAGCATTATGCAAAGGGAATGTGCAATAACTGTTATCATAAGAACGGCAGGAACAAGAAGCCGTGGTATTGTAAGCACGATAAACTATACGCTCATGGGTTGTGCCAACGATGCTATATCATTAAATATAACGCGGTAAGCAATTTTATGAATTGGTGAGGTTGCTTATGGTAAATTCAATAGAAAAAAGCGACAGAAAATCAAGCGATTCTGGAGCAACTGGATCTGCCATTTTTTAATCAGTTTAAGCAGAAAATGGCTGAAGAGAATGCCGGAGAAAATAATAAAGTTGAAGGAGAATTAAAGTAGTAGGCTGCGAAGGCCTTATTTTAGTCAGAGATTCGTTAGATTTAAGCAGCTGCAGCTCAGCTGCTTAACACTTAGCTTAGAGTTTTATAGGCAAATCTCTTATGCTAATTAATATTAACGTTATGATCTTTTAAACTAGAGAAGTGCAGAGTTAAGGATATAATTATATAATGTTGACTATGAAAGGTTTTTTAAAGTGGATATGCATAATGCCCAATTTCCTGCTGTCATCCTCGATGAGTGCATTTTAAATGTAGCGCAAAAGGAAAATTTACTGGGATTAGTGAATTAACACTTTTTAATTGATAGCTTGCCAGTTAAAGCCTATGCTCGGTGCTTTGATGAAGGGGGTTTACGAGTCAGCCTCACTGTTATTTTACAACCACATTACTATATTTTCAAATCTATAACTACAGGTTATGATGATTCTGAACAGAGATATTTTTAAGATACAGCTGATAAATGATCGAAAAAGCAATTTATTCATTAGTAACATCAATGGGAGCTAAAAAAGAACGAAACGCCAAAGAGAGCCTCACTCTACAATCATTGGAGATTATTCTTAATATATCAAAGAGCAGTTCGAACACTCGTATTTCTCAATTTGAAAGTTGAAAAACAACAATTTTTTATTTCATTTAATAGCACACTCAAATGTCAGCTTGTAAAGTATCCTTGATTAAGAAATGAAAGCAAATGGCACCTCTTATATCTGTAACATATAATTGTATATACCCAACTAATTATCTATCGAAAGCTTTTAAAAACATCAAGCTTATAAAGCTTATTCTCAGTAATATTGACTGACTCATCCATAAACTGCTCAATTGGTCTTTCAGTTTGGTCTTTAACCACGAACATATCATCCATCATTCTCAACAGCTGGCTGTAACCCACTTTAAACTCCCGAATAGGAGCATTCTTGTCATTGTGTAAAAATTGGCATCGAGGACCATATTGGCACCAGCCTTTCTCCTGAAAATGCCTGCATTTGACAGTACGGTAGTTCGTAACCGGCTTGGCTCTCAGCTCTTCAATACCATGGGCGAATGAACATGTGTCACCTTTCGGGCATGGCTCATTGAGCTGGTAATGTTTGCACAGTTCAGTCTTTAGTTTATTCTGGAATCCTTTTCTTCGGTTGGCGATAACTTTTTCTCGTCGGGTTGGAGCGAAATAAAGCTGATTTTCTTTCAATGGATTAATCTCGCGAGGAACTCTTTCAAAGTAGTGGCTTCGAGGTTCAAGAGGATAGAGAACTTCGGTCATGTGTTAGTCTGAGCGAGGGAGTCTGGCTATTTTATTCTTTGAGGTTGTTTTTTTATTAATTCTTCGGAAGCGTAGCTTAAATAGCCGCGCTGTTAAACAATAAAAACGGGTATCTCTCAATTTTTTTGGGAATAATAGCACTTGGATCTACCTATATAGTTTACCGTTTCTCAGTTTACGAAGCTATCGGGAAATCAATTTCCCGATTAGCTCTGAGTACGAACCGCTTTCCGCTCTCTCTAAGTGAGAAATTCGGTTTGCAAGCAAATTTTACAGAATTTTTTGAGATGAGATTAGAGCGATTTGAGGTCTTTCTTCGAAAAGCTCACGACCATTGGTACCGCTTACTCTGTGGTTCGGAGTTAAAGGATTTTCTGGCTGTTAGATTGAGCAGGACTTGAAACGCAAAATAGCATCTGAGCTGTAGTAGCCTCCGAAAGCAATTTAAATAAAAGGCCGTTTTTTGAGATTGAACGGATTAATTAACCGGCATCTTATCTAAATTCGAGTTCGGGATGCAAATTTAACAATTCAACGGTTAGGATAAAAATAGTTCCGGATCTATCTCAAGCGTCCAGCAACGTATCTCAAAAATATTTGATTAAGCTTTGGCGAGCTGGTTGCGGACTCAGCGAATACAAAAGGCCTAACCTATTTTATTGGCAATGCCCTCTATCAATCACTACATGATTTCTTCTCTAACCAAGATTGCAGATGAAAACAAAAATATTTTGCCTATTTAATGACCATTTTTCTATATCTACTCGCATTTACTTTGTATTTTGCGATGACTAATAAACAGGAGTGGCCGAGACATAAAGGCTTGACGCACATCTTCTTCGCCAGCACATTATTTGCAAAACAGGCAAAATTTTTCACCTACAACAAAAATTTTAGAGTATTTCCGCAGAAAACCAACTTAAATAACCAGATGCAATCTTCATTCATTGGCTAAGGTTAAACAGAGCAACGGTTGAGAGTGATTTGCATTAAAAAAATGTATAATACAATTGCGTTCACAACAAAAACTAAGTGTATCTCTTATGAGTTATAAATTCTCTCGATAATGACTTTGTAAAAATTGCCTTTTGCCACTCGAAAGTTGCTTTTGCTACATTCATTCAATTTGCCATTAATATATATATCTCTCTATAATTCTCGATTATCGCAGTCGCTTGAAAATATCGAGCTTTGGTAGCGCATTTTCTTCAATATTTGATCTCTGACGAAGGAAATCTGAAATATCTTCTTCCACGCCATTGGAGACGCTAATACAGAAGCTATCTTGCATCGCTCGCATCAGTTGGTCATATGAAATCTTAATACTCTTGATTTCACCCTGTTGCTCATTGTGGAGAAATTGGCAACGAGGACCGTACTGGCACCATCCTTTCTCCTGGAAATGACGGCATTTAACCGTGCGATAGTTACTGATAGGCCGAGCTCTAAGCTCCTCTTGTCCATGCGCAAAAGCACATTCATCTCCCTTTGGGCAAGTTTGACTAATCAGGAAATGCTTGCAAAGCTCAGTCTTTTTTTTCAAATGGAACCCTTTTCTGCGCTTTGCTATAACCTTTTGTCTTCGAGTCGGCGCGTACAGCAGTTGCGTTTCTTTCAGCGTGTTAAGGTTTGCGAACTCCGAGTCTTGTCTGTATTCGTAGTCACACCTGTCATTTGCTGCGAAGTGAAAATTGCTTTTGAAAGGAGCTGGTAGAAAGTCAACCATTTTGTGATTCGTTAGTGATAGTTCTATGCGCTTTATCTGTTTATGATTACATTGAAGAGCTCACTCTCTTATAAACCATAGGCAGAAGAAGGTTCTGCAATGAAGTCGTTTAAGAAAATTTAGCCTTTTAGATAGGTCTATCAACCCGTTACAAAGAATAAGAATCAATCATAATTTTTTAATCTTTTGGTTTAGAGAATGCTTCGATTGATTGTTCTTAGGAATAAAAACATTCTCTTTAATGAGCTGGAATCAAAGTAAAAGAACAATGAGTGTTTCTCTTCTTTGTTCCAGAAAAGAGCCATATTAGAGTCATTAGAATTGTTCGAAAGCACAATTCGAAAGGAGTCTTAGCTAGGCATAGCGACGATGAAGAAACTCTTCGAAGAGTGGATTTATTATGGAAATTCATGGTGAAAGGGATGGCTAGAGTGGAAAGTACTTTGAGAGCGAGGTCATGAGGTTGATTGGAAACCTCAGCCGAGCTTCGAAACAGGTTGGTTGTTATGGAAAAAGCTTCCGATAGGTGTTCTTTCTTTAATTTCGGATAAGTAACGAAATTTGATTGGAGTCATCTTGAGCTGGTATT
>ENA-UOUE01001144-UOUE01001144.1-compost-metagenome-genome-assembly--contig:-NODE-1144-length-18111-cov-3.598758_pt1 | contig 18111 bp, 11 predicted proteins | sample MGYA00238146_ERZ747223 | MGnify/ENA primary metagenome ERZ747223 (study PRJEB28781, sample SAMN06268865) | compost metagenome | isolation source: single cell | place: USA: California, Emeryville, Joint...
TAAAGAAAGAAATTAGCACAAAGTTGCTACTGTGAGATTTGGAAAAAATTGTCTTAGTATCTTACGTGGTTTTCAAAGGAAGAGAAACCTAATTTAAAGCTATCTATCCCTTGCTACAATCGCAAAAGAGTGAGCAAAATATTACAAAACTACTAAGTTCTTTCATAATATTTAGTATCTTGTTTCTCTCTTCGTCGAAGTAAGATTAAAGTAAATATAACTATTTAGTACTATTTTCATTAGATATGACATTTATAATGTTTTGCTAACTAAAAAAGAGTGAAGCTTTGACCCCCATGTAGCTTTGTATCTATACTATAGACTATCTTTTCGGAAAACCAAAGTCAGTTGCTACCGATTACTATTAGCTACAATTGGTAATGCTGATTAAACAGGTTGTGAATAGAAAAAAACTGGAAACACTAACTACTTCGTGTGACTAGAGCCATATTTTGCGGAAGATTGTCAGTTACTAGGATAAATACTTAACATAATCTTTTTCAATAAATACTAAAAGCTATTATTCTAAGTATAATGCAAGTTAGTGAGAACACCATCATCTTACAAAAGAGAATGTTTATCTATTTGCAATGTGGATACTCTCTTCGTAAATGAGAATATGCCCTTATATTCTTTCCTGACCTTTGTTAACCGGGAAAAGTCTGATATTTTGCTCATCTTTGAATCTCGTTGGATTGAATCGAAGAAAATATAGATATTGGCTATTGCTAAAAAGATGCCCTTCACTAACTTAGCAAGCCGAAAAATGAGACAACCAGTGGTACTGTTGTTTTTCGCTTAATAGATACATCCTCAATAAAGGGGGAGGGTTAATACTGATGAACTCTAAATCAGTGAGTTCAACAAGTAAATTCCAACGAGAAGTTCAGCTTAAGAGATGAGTATCAGATGTTAATTCATAGAAAAATGGTTTTTGTATTGTCGTTGAATGCTGCTTAATACCTTCATTACTGCCACCAAGAATGAAGAATAATTAGGTGAAAATTGACGGATATTTGAACAATATATATGGAGAAAACTTTAATTTTGTAAACAGCTTCCATGTGACTGGATAAAAATTGAATCCACGGATTAACTTTTTTCATCAGATATCTACAAGATCTTTATTTATATGGGAGAAAAATTTTGATTGTTAAGTTTGGTATGACAACGTTTCAATTTTCTCGTTGGCTCTTGCTCACTCTCGCAGAAAATATGTTCAAGACAACTCGTCTTGGTTTTATTCGAGATAATAATGGAAGCTATAGCGAAATCATACTCATTTGAGATTTGACAGCAATTCTCTTTTCCTCTGAGCTTGAAAGTTATGAGTGCTACTTTGGCATTTTTCTTGGAATCTCCTTCATCTAATGGGACTATTCGGCAACACTTTTTGTTGTTAACAGTCTCAACAAACGATGATAGTAGTCATTCAACGATTTATTTGACCAAATTTGTTTTTATAGAATTAAAATCGAGCTTAATTTAGTGAACTTCAAGACCATGTATTTATTATGTTCTAAAATCATCGCTACTAATTAAACCAAAAATTTTATTTGTCAATTTTCTGCGAGAAAGCGAATAGTCAGTCACACACTGCTAACGTATTCAAAAAGATGATAAGAACATTCAATCGGTCTCGTGGACAGAGTTCTTCATCAACCAGATCAAGCTCGGAGAAAACTTCTGGTACCACTACACCCGTAGTATCGAAATCAAAAGCGTCTAAAGAAACGTCAAACCAGCTTGAGCTGATAACGCCCAAACAAAACGCTACACCAAAGCAATTTGCAAAGAAAAGGAATTACACTGTGAGTGCTCAGGGAAAAGTAAGAAACAAGAATCGTGGTTCTGATTACCAAATGAACGGAGGTGGAGATATGCCTACGAGAGAGACTAAGGATACTGAAGCGGCTCTGGAGGAGAAGAAAAATGGGTGCTGCCGTTGTATGGATAATTGTTGTGGCCGTTTTTGGACATTATGCTGCTGGTGCGTAATCAATTCAAAGACTTGAGCCATTTATCATTTATTACATCTTAGCTCAGCAATACTGAGCCGATGAGTGAACAAAATTCGTTTTTTGACTGTTATGTTTTGAAAGGTGAATTATGGACTATTTATTCATATATCATCTTGTGTTTATGATAACTCTGCACTAAGAAGGAAAATCTCCGGTGTTGAGTTTCATTGACATCAGAAATCTATTCGCAAAACGTTAATTATCTTATGAATTACGAAAGGAATTGAAAGTTGAAGTGATATTCAGAATATTGTTTTTGATTGTGATTTAGACCAAAGATATCGCTAATAAAAGCGGCATTTTTCATTAGCTATTACATTATGTGTCCGAGAGTCAGCTATCAGCTGGTGAGCTTTATCCCTTATTTTGAGCAAAAAGAGATTCTAATGGCGCGTCTTTCATGCAATGCAATTTAATTTGAGAGAATATGTAATCTCCAAAATGATAAAACATACAACACATAAATTTTTGCAAGTTTTATAGTCTGCAAATCAAACACTAAAGACAAGTCCTCTTCAGATGAATCGGAAACATTAATCAATCTCATGGACAGAGCCTTCTTCAACCAGATCAACTCAGAAAAAGCTTCTGGTACAACTACATCTAAATTATAGCCTCATTGTTTAAGGAAGAACTCGATTTTATGTATTACGATATCATCCTTTACTTTTCATTGAGGAGGATCGGGCCAGTCGTTAATTAGAATTTTTCTAACAGAAATCAAAGAGGCTATTTTTTTTCTGAAGTTATGGGTTTTTCGAAATTCAAGTCAACACAATGGCAGGTGCTGAGTTTCGTAGTATTTAGAGACACGAACTTTGAGTTTTAATTTAGTAGGTTAATAATTCCATGTGTTACAACTAAAATAATATCGAAATCAACTTGAAGGAAAACATCAGAATGAATCTTTCCGAATTTTTTTATCTGTAAAAGAGCAGGATTCGACTTTCCGCATTCTTTGGGAAAAAATAACTTCATACTAAAGACTGTCGTATGTCTAATCCAGTGAGTAGAGAGTCTCAAGACTTTATTTCCTTGATGAAGGCCAGATGAGACTGTCGTCGAATATTTCGACCTATTTCATCATAACTATCATTTTTTTTATCAGGATGAAGTGAAAAACAACAATTCGTTCTTGTCGCTAATGAGCAACTTTTGCTTGATAGATTTAGCTCTGATTTCGCGAGTATCGAGGTCGTTTCACCTTTCTGGCTGACATGATCAGAAAATTGAGAAAATTTTTTCTGCTATCTTACTACCAAGGTAGTGGAAGTTACTTTAGATCATCGGTGAGCTATTTTAAGCACTTTGAGATTCCCGATGAGATAAAAATAAAATTCGCGAAGTTGAATTATGAAGATGAACAGAATCAACATTTAATCAACGCGAAAGCAGATCCTTGAAATATTTCATTATTTCTATCACAAATGGTCTCAAAAGAGATGGTAAATCCTGAAATTCGAATGAGTGCGAAGTCTAGAACCTCCTCTTCAACCAGATCAAGTTCATCTAAAGCAAAAACTTCGCATTCGGATCCACCATCGTCTTCCTCACAAAGGAAACGAAAAGCGCAATATCGTTCGAAAGAATATGAAATGAGATCCGTAACAATTTCATATAGAAACAAGTATGTTGGACACAGTGGCTTCGGTTATGGTAGAAGATCAGCCGATCATGACAGTGAAAATGAAAATAAAGCAAACTGTTGCCTTGAATGTTGCTATTGTGCCTGTTGTTGTGGTGGATGTGACTGTGAAAATGGTCCTGAATGTAATTTCTGTTGTTGCTGTATCGGTGACGATGCAAGCGAATATAACAAAGGCTCCAGGCCTGATTGTTGTTGCGTAATCTTAACGGACATCAGCTGTGAAAACGGTCGATTAAATTGTTGCGGTGCTGCTGAAATCTAGAGGTTTTAATCCGACATTTGTTGAACTAGCAAAACAAATTATCAAAAATCTGCTTCAGCCAAAACAAATCCGACGAGATCTAAAATTGCTGAATTATGGAGGAATTTTTTCCTTGCTGACATAAATTCAGTTACCAAGGGGGTCTTATAATTTCGGTGTTTTGGACGTATTTTTTTCGAGAACAAACAGCGACACTGTGCTGTTGTTGCTTCCCATGTTGCTGTGATTCCAAAGAAGAAAGTGAAAAAAGGAATGGAGGTTATTATTAAATTTCTTCCCAAAATTTCTGCGAATTGAAAATTTCTAATCATAAGTTGAAACCTTCTATCGTATTATGGAATTTTTTTTGAACAAAGCTGTTGTTGATTCTAAATAACCTATGAGCGGTCTTAGCAGGCGTGTTTAAAAAGGATTAGCAACATACCAACATTTATTGAATGATATATATTACTATATTTCCAAGTGTAAAATTCAGAAATCTTATTCAGATGAATCTGAAAATCCTATATCGATAGATGTAGTGGTACATCTCTTTGCCAGATAGCATAAATTGTTCGATGAGAGTTTTAATCTGCCATTTTATTTACTTCCCCATTATTATGGCAATGCTCGATTACCCTTGTTGCGAAATCTTCGAAATTCCATCTTTCCAGCAAATTTCAGTCTTGCTCCGCGTGACTTTTCCCCTGATGGTCTCTAGAGTTAATGAATAAATGTTTGAGATTCTCCAAATTTGTTGATCAATCCCTAGAATTGCATGATTAAGTTTATCTTGCTGTGAAGAGAAAGGAAATGAAAGATCTCAGAGTAAATTGAATCAGCATTATCAGAGTCAAATATAAGCACAACCTTCTGGTAAAATTCGAAGAAGTTGTTCAAATCTTGTAAATGATTATAGATGACATTGGTTGCCAATAAGTTTTCACTAATGCTGACTATTGTTTGCACCAAAGGTCGTGAGTGAGTTGCAGAATAATACTCCGTCATTTGTCAGCGTATGTGTCAATTGCTTCTCTTTTTAAAGTAAGATCATCGGTTTATAAGGAGGAAACATATATTTGCTATGGAAATTTTTGTGTGGCGCACTAGTTCTCAATAGAAATGACGTTCATAACCATCTTCCTTCATGCATTCATCATGCATTCAGAGCGAGATTACAGAAATCAAACAAAAAGAAGCTACGTATTAATGCTATTTTAAAAGTATGAATGCTATTTTAAATAAAAAGGTATGAAGTTGCATTAGAGGAGTTGAGTTAGCCCACATAGATGGTCATCCTTTATACAGATTCCAATGAGCTAGTGTTTCAGGACTACGAAGGCTAGAAATCGACAAAGCAGCGCCTCTCTTGCCGATGAGGTTGCTTTCGGGAAATTAACGGTATTTCTGATCGTGCTCTAGCTCAACAGAAAATATCTGTCTACTACCTCTTTGATTTAATTGGATTCAAAGAATTTCGACTATAATTATTTTCGATGGAATCGAAAAAGGAATCAACCGTCTCTAAACCTTTGTCTCTGGATGAGAAAAAGGCAACAACTTCGATTATCACTCAAAGTGAGATAGAAAAGCACCAGCTTTCTCTCTTGGAGGGCTTTGCTGAACGAGGGTATGTGGCTGCTAAACGAAAACTTCTCGAATTGAAGCGGAAAGAGTTGCTAGAATATGCCCAAATGAAATCTGATGAGTACCATTCTAAAAAGAAGCTAGAGACCCATCAAGAGGATGAATTAGAAGAAATCCAACATCTTCAGGATCTGGATGTACAGATTATACAAAGATATGACGAAGTAACTGATCTTCAAATGGAAATGCAAAGGCTCGATGACCTTCAAAATGATTATTATATCGATATTACCCAGATAGACAACAAATTCTTAGGCATGGGAGAGAAAAACGATGTGAAACCAACAAAACTATCTATCAATTCCTTTCAGAGAAGGCCAGAAGAAATTATTGCTCCATTACAAAAGTCACTGAGAAAACTTGAAAAAGTTTTGGGCACCCTTATCCTTGAAAATGAGACAAAGAAGAAATTGTGTACACCAATTCTCCAAACTTTTTTGAAAACACAATCCGAAGTCAATAAAACAACAGACTTCTATCAAAACAAAATAAAAGATTTTATACAGTCAAACATCGATGAGGCCATTTTGAATAACCCGACCTATGATCTTGAGAAGGAGGTGATTGCTGTCCAGAAGGTGCTCGATGACCTGGATGAAGTGATTAATGACGTTTTTTTCAGGCTGTTGCAGGAGATTTTGAGGATTATTCAATTCAAAATGAAAGATTCGCTTCTCAATTCTCAGCGTGAAATTTTTTCAGAATTGAAGAAAATACGAGATACGCTTTATCCTTCTTTCAGTGATCTATGTCAATTTGAAGAAGGGGGGTTGTTGTTGTATGTTACCATGTTTTGGATTAAACAATATGATGAACAGCTTGCTTTTGGGAAAAAGAGCCACATTTCCCAAACACAACCACAGATAGAAGTTGTAAAATCCCGTATTCTTTTGCTGTCTGAATCTCTGAATGACCTACAGCTCCTACTGGATCCTGACGAACAAATGAGGAATATACATAGATGCTCTGTTAGGCTATGACGATCTTATGAGAGCGGATTCTTTCCAAAACGAAGTTATTCAACGATTGAATCAGTATAGAACATGGTTTCTGAATTCCGGCTATCAACCTATTCGTGAGTTACTGTTTGTCAACAACCGATTTTCAGTCACAATTGATACAATTTTATCATTGGCTGAAAAGATCCTCCTCAAGTTAAAAGGTAAAAAGAAAGTGGAAGAAATAGAAAAAATTTTAAACAATGGTCCTTTTATTCCACCAGCTTGGAAAGCTGATAAGCAGAAGATCTGGATTCATAAGACTGAGAACCTTTCGGTTCGACTTGCAACCGAAGACAAATACAAAGGCGGGGTTTTAAAAAAATCAGCTGGGACTTATACCATCAGTTGGTTGAAGGAACATCCTGTGTTTTCAAACGGTAAATATAATCCGAAGCTCATGATAGGTCGTAAAGGTGAAATGAACGAGCTAATCAAATTTGCTTGCATCCAATACCCACAAAACGACACCACTCCGTGTATTTTGGTTCTTTCTGGATCCCGACACCCAAATGGTAAAACTATAGGAGATGAAGAACCACTTCAATTTTCAAAGAGTTGGTGCCCTAAAACTACATCTGAGGAAATCATTAATTCGTTAATGAAGAGCAATCACTTTAACACCCAATGAAAATCTCATACTGTATACATTACTGATGGTAGGAGCAAGCTCAGCTTATTGACATCGAAAGTGAGCTTAATAGTTTAGCATTGCTTGGAGACTAGATTTCTTCAAATATTTAGTATTCTACTGTAACAATCGATGCTGTATCAAATTTTCTGCACACTCCTACTCTATTTCAAGTACTCATTGTTACATCGTGGATCATAAATACTTTGAAATATAACATCCTTAATCAGGCTTAGATCATCTGTCCTTGAAGATTCTTTGCAAATTATCGATTAAGAGAGATGAATTGTATTACGTGTTGATTGGGTTTCATTATGTCGAACTTTTCGTTTTGGTTCTCTCTTGATTTTTCGTTGCAAAGAGTTTCTTTGAATATTAGGGCTAATAATTCAAGGATGGATAGTATAAGCTCATTTTTTATCAAATGTAAAATATTGAGGTGATCAATAAAACAATCAGATAGCTTGTGACTACTCGCAAAAACGTCGATTTCTGAAATGAATTCAGGACAGATGGCAAACCTAGCGCTCAACTTGAGCGCCAGCTCCGAAACTTCGAGTGCACAACTTTCAACGAGAGCAGATTCGAGATCAGCAACCTCAGCTTACGAATCAGGTCGAACTTTTATCCCGGACCTTGAAGCAAGCATTAACAGCGGACACTTTTCCAACAACAACCATGGGTCGAAAATCAGCAAACGCGAACCATTTGATATTGAAAGAAGATCAACAAATGGCGGACCCAATAATGGTACAGATTATTACACCTGTAACTGCTGCGGGTACAACTGTAATTGCGACTGTTGTTGCTGCTTTTGTTGCCAATGCGCTGACTGCAATTTTGATGACTGCAATTGCTGTTGTTGTTTCTGTTGTCAATGTCTAAACTGCAATTTCAATGACTGTAATTGTCTTGATTGTAACTGCTGTCAATGCAATTGCTACAACTGCAACTATGGCTGCTGCGGATGCATGTGTAACTGTTCCAATTGCGAATGTGATTGCAACTGTGACAGTCGCCGTCCATGTGGAGACTGCATTAATGCTATAATATCATGTTGCACTTGCTGCGTTTAAGACGATGCTATCTTTATTTGATATGACGCTGTGATTTTTATTCGCATCCTTTAAATTAAGCTTCTCTTGGTATTTGTGAGGATGACTTCACTATTTTTCGTAATTTTGTTGATAATCGATGACAGCTTGAATTACTACTATTATAGCAATTTCCATTAATCTTTCTTTTGCATTGATTAGCGGATGATTTGTCAGGAGAAAAACAGAAATGGTATAGCTGCTTCAACTGTAAATGTCCTAAGTGCGGTTGTCCGGGCTGTAACACCTGTTACGAAGCCATGTGCTGTGGATGAGCGTGTTTCAAGTGAGAAGGTTGCGAGTGCCTTCGATGTCGCTGTACCTGATGCGACTGCTTCAACTGTCAATGTGGGTGCTGCCATGGCTGCTGCGGTTGTGTTGGCTTAGGTGAATTCAGGGAATGCTTTGAATGTAATGAAAGTTGCCCGATTAGCTGTGATCCTCACCTCCTGTCATTCATTAGAGACATCCTAGAGTGCCTTGCTTTCCTATCTCAGTATCTTCGATTGATATAAGGGATGAGAGGGTGCTAAGTGCTTTTTCCAATGTTGGCGGAATGCAAGCATAATAAGGGTATTAGTTGCTACTATTTAATAAACATGCGAAAAGTCAAGACAATGGCTTGACGACTTGGGGCATAACTATGATTACTGCTTCTTATGTATTCAAAACTACAATTACTTCCAATATCATACTTTTATTAATATTCTAATCATGAATACCCCATTGGTTTGCTAAATGCTTAATTTTGATGCCCTTGGATATACTTCATTTCCTGATATTGCTTTGATTGAGGTGTAATTGCACTACTATCATCACAAACAGATGAGAAAAATAGAGTTGTTTCAAATGCATAGAGAAAATGACTCTGTGGGTCGGCAAGAAATTTCTTCTCCAAATCAATGAGTTATTTGAAGCAGGATGATAATGAGTTCTCAAAAAGGCGAACGAAATGAAAATCTGAGTGCTCTGGAGGAAAAATAAAGAAAGAAGGACACTACACAATTCAGGAAATGAGTATGGATCATTCTACATTCTATTTAATTAAAAAAAAAAACGTAGAATTCTGATCAGAAAGATTGCATTCAGAAGTTATTAATAAAGGAGCTAATAATAAAGCCACACATTCATGGGTTGCTGCAGTCTGGAGAGTAGTAGATGATGTTTGTGCCTTCGTTCTGAAGAATTTGAGGATAAATTGAATACAGAATGTTAATACCGGCTTGTAGGCTTGCCGCTGGAAGGTCTTTTCCGAGTAAGATGTCGATCTCCTCAAAGGAAATATCATCCATACATACATTTTAGCTCTCGTGCCTATGCTCGCATTCCCGAAACGATGGCCTTCTGATTATAACGCTTTTCGGTTGCATTGTAGAGACTAAGACGATTCTTATTTAGAGTCTGTTATCGTAAGCATCGATCCCGAGCTCTAATATCATTTTGATGAGTCTGTGGTATTTGTTACAAACCTGCTCTATTTTAAGCCAATTAATTTTAGAAAAAATATAATTAGATCCTAATGCTACTATTTATATTTCGCTATTTACCGGTATATTCCTGCTTGAAAAACGAACATATTTTAATATTACTTTTCAAATTTCTCTTCAACAATGATTTCAGTGCAAATGGTTAGTCCTGAAGTTCCAACGGGAAGAAAGCTAGACTTCTCGAGACCCAAAATAATGAAAAAAACGGCAGGTGCCAGCGAAGAAGAGGCCAATAAATCACGCTGTGTTTGCTGTTGCCTGGTCTTTACCGGCTGTGCCTGCTGCACTTGTAAGAGCTGTCATCTTAATTGCAGTGAATGCATGAAGAAATGCTGTGATGAGTGTTCAGAGGAGAAAGGGCAAAAATGGGAACATTTATTAGGTTGCATTTCGTGCCTCGCTAAATGTTTTAAGGGTGAAGCAGGCGAAGACAAGTAGAACAATTGCGACTGCAAGTGTGAAGGAGATGATTTCAATGGCTGCGACTGTGATGGTTGGGACTGTGATGGTTGGGACTGCAACTGTGACTGCTTCAATGACTCATCTAGATCCTAAATCTTATCAAATTTTCTTCTGCCTCTCTAATAATAAGTCTAAACTCGAATTCTCTTTCTGGTTTTATAATTTTATGATTGGAAATCACGTACTTAGTTTGTCATTTTACAATCTCACACGATTCTGTTTATTGTGGGCAGGTTGGGAAACTACGGCAAGTTAATTTGAGTTTTAGAACTTAATCCTGAGAAAATATGGTTTTTCAATGTATTGTTTATCGATCACTTTACGTTGTTAAGATCCAATCTTCATTCGTCTTATTCTGAATCTTTCTCTTTCATGACATCTCCCTTTCTTTCTTGGTGTTAGCGAAAATTTTTTATTTTCCAAACCAAAATAGAGGCTGGTTAAAAATTTAACTTCACATCGAAACATCAGAATTATCGAAATCTCTCATGGAATTAGCATTAATATCCAAAGATCTTTGGTTTTTTCAAACCAAAGCCGAGGTTAGATTGATTTGATGAACAAACCGTCTTAAATTCTTAGTTAACTCTTTCATGAGTTTATTTTTGAGCTTTCAGAAAAGATATGCATCCCCACCATTTGCGGGTTTTTCTTGCACTTCTGTTCTGAGTATTGTGAATGACTCAATAACAGTGTGAAACTCTTCAAATTGTTAATACAATCGTAGAATTAAAGCAATATCCTGAATAATTGTAGTAATCAACGGCCTTGCCGATAAATTGAATTTGCTAACTTCGCCATAAGTAAGCTTACCGATGTCTGAGATCTCCCTGACATCTTTGCGGCATTGAAAAAATTTGCACGCCTTACAGCTGATTAATATTTTGATAAAATCTAATTAGAACCAATTTGAAAAAGTTTGAATTTCCTTCCGAATTAGAACATTTGTCGTGAAATCATTTCAAAACAATTGGCAGCTATTATTAGCAAATCTTGGCAATTTTTTCTCCGTGCTTTTATCTCAACCCACTATATATATTTATTTATAATGTTTGAATTCATTCAAGTTTGCTTATTCTGTGCAAAATGGCTATTTAAAGGGTATTCTTTTCACTTTGGTAGAAAACAGAAACATTTTACAAGTGCAGAGTTTTAGTTGTTCAAAGTATATTTGCTATTTACAGTGGCAAAACGAGCAATGAATTTCCTAATTTTTTTGTTCTAAGCCCGTCAGATAAATTGGTTTAGTGTTCTATTGTAATCTTCTGAGAGAGTCAACAATATACATATTCATGCTCAGTAATTAAATGTATAATAATATCCATCTACATAGCACACTGCTAATGTTGTCATTGAAAGTAAATATTCACAGAATAATAAAAAACTAGACTATTGGAAGCATAATCATTAAATTCGTACCGTTTTATTAGCATCATCCCCGTTAATCAGTAGACCGATATACTTTTCTCGGGTGTAATAGTCGGAAGTAGTCACTTGGGATATTCCAAATATAGTTACAAAGAGTTTTTACAGTGATCTTCGGAGGTTTTTTCTGTGGCAACGCTTCGAAATCCATTTCCTCGCCAGGCTCGATATGGAACTTCAAATGCGTCGAGCAAGTCGCAATGGCTTTGAGCAGCGACTCCATAGTTTGATACATCACTAACGCGTTGTCAGGCAATTCCAGATTAAGTCTAAATCTCATCTGCTCAACCACCTATTTCAAAAGGAATGAGCCAAACAATAGAAATTTCTGAATTGCACCTTTTTTTGAAGAGTTCCGAAATTGATCGCAGGTGGCCAGAGGCTGTTCGGTTCGTTCAAATAGCTTATTTGATCTTTTTAATTTATTATATCATTAGAATTCGCTATCAATTAGGGTACCTGGAAAATAGCGTTTGAAAATGAACTGCATGGTCAATTTTGCGATTTTGTAATTCTTTGAGTAGGTCTTTTTATAATACGACATCCCCTTGACAAACGCATTGATTGCTAATGTCGTAATAACATAAGTTTAAGAACTTCAGTTTTCAGTTCTTTACTTCCGATGAGGATAATAAGCCGAAGCGTAAAAGCATTAAGAGCGCAATAGGCTAACGTGGCAGCTGCGACAAAATAGAAAGTACGGTATTGATCGACCCAGCAGACGAGATTCTTCGTCTTCTCCATGAAGTTCGCGATTTGCATCATTGCGATCGTGAGCTGCGCCAACATATTTTTAATTTTCTTCAGCGTTGTATACAAACTATCCGGGTCCTCGATCCTCGCCTTGAACCGGTTCATATCAGCGAGTTTTTTCTGCTGGACTTGATCCACAGTCTCAACCAACGGCTCTTTGTAATGCGGATTCAAGTGCTCACTATTAAAGATTTTCTCGTCTAGTTTCTTATGAACCCATTGATTAACCCCTGGATAGTTGTATATCGTAACCAAAATGATGAAAATCACGAAATTATTGAGGATTGAATTCACGTCTAACGTTAAAATCAGCCACACCATCATCTATTTTAAAGGAAGACTCGTTAAACTAGTTTTGCGATTTAAACTCACCAGCATTGCAAAGATAGAGAATATCGGATACTTGAAATGGACCACGTCTTGCACTTTGTCTATCTCCAAAGCAATTTTCGCGAATAGCGTTTTAAGCCTATGCAACGCGACTCTTAGATTGTATTTCACATACACTTCCGGGTCGTATTTCACTCCTTCAATATAATTCTGCGCTGAAGAGCCGAAGTAAGTTTTATTGCTGCATAGGTTTTTGATCTTGAGCTTCAGATACGGTTCACCGACTTGTTCTCCGTTTGATTTGCTAGTTGAAGCCAGTTTCTCAAGGGCCTTTTTCCTTGTTTCAGTGTATTCAAGCGGTAACTTGATCTTGAGCGTCGCGTGCTCATGAGATGCGAGTAAGTCTCCGACGAGAAGTGACCCTGTGCAGACGATTTCTTCTTTCTGAGACTCTTTGATCCAGCCGTCGTTGTAGATGCAGTAGACATCGAAATAAATCTTGAAAAAATGGTCGATCAGAGGTCTAAAAGCATTAGGATCAGATCCGAAGTCATTTGCATGCTTTTACAAGTGAAATTTCTGATCCCATGTTATTTGTTTGCTGAACAAGCATTTCTTGCTGTTCAACTTGAAAGGCGTGTGTCTTATCTTCACGTATAAGATAGAATTCTGCGGAAGTCCTCTGAAATTTCCACTTTCACATACTGAAAGGGGCTATTAGAGTGTGTTGCGGAAATGAAAGGCAATTACGTTGTATTTGAATTTTTCCTATAGGGTTGTAGTTGATGTTTTCGAAATCGAGGCCTGTAAGCTAATTCATTGAAGCAGCAATAAGGAAAAGGGTGTGAGTGCTGTGAGATACTTTCTCAGAAGCTATTTTCAGTTGGTGGAGCCAGACCTTCAAATACTTGGCGTATCCAACTCTCTGTTCGTCTCTTGTATGGTCTGGCTCGATGCTCAGTTCTAATGCCTCACTATCATAGTGATGTTTAAGAACCTGTTTATCATTGAGTAATAAATAGATGAGTGAATCATATGGCCAGTGATAAGTCCTACCAAACGATCAGGCGACCCTTTGACGTATGTGATATTGATCATATAGCAAGGAATCATGACCACGATGTTATTATCCTTAGAGGTAGCATGTTAGTGAATGCTTGAATGGGATTATATGAGTACCACGATGCTCGGATGTAAGTTCAGGAAATTATCATTGATTCTTCCGTAATACTTCTTCCACTTATCATCGCTCTGGAACTTCATCCAGCTAATTCATTACCAAAGTGAGTCAGGCAATCCATGAGAGAGAGTGTTACATTTCTCCAGCAAAATTCGGAATTTCTTTCTTCTTTAATTTGCTGACTTCTTTAACGAGTTTCTTCGTTTTTTCATTCTCCAATTTGGCAACATTGATATCGGTTTTCTCTTCTGTATCAGAGTCCGAGAAGTTTAACTTATCAATCATTCTTTTCATTTGGTGGTGGAAGATCCGATTATCAATATCCTCTTCTGCTGATAGCTCTAGAATAAACAGATTTACAATCCAATGCATCAATTAGCGCTTACTTCGAATTGCCTGAGCGTTAATAGTTTTCTGAATAATTGAAACGTCAATCATAGAATTGTCTCGAGATTTGTCCTCTCTGAGTTTTACTTCAGATCTTTGAATTATACTTTTGCTGTTATCTGATCCATTGCTCTTTGCAGAGTCCTTGCCTTTACGAAATACGTCAGTTGGAAGCATGATGCTATATCCTTACGTTGAGGAATTCTTGATCTCGCATCAAGATCGGTCATAGACTTTCCAAGGTCAGATTTTGAATCACTTTCCTCAGTATTCAAGCGATCCAAATCTAAATTCAAGAGCTTTTTCTCAAGCTCTTCATTGTCACTATCTTCATCTCCCTGAGAATTCCGCCTCGCTGTAATAATACTACTATTATTCAGCGAATCAGAACTTTTCTTGCCATGGTCCTGAGCTAATCTCTTCTTATTCTCTACAATTTGAACGTAATTCAATAAAAAACCATAGCTCTATGATATCACGCAATACCCTCATCGAAAAGAAACGCGAACAGGAGACCAAGCAATGACTTTTTCACAGATGAATGGCTTCGAACAACTTCGATGATTTTCTTCACCACCTTATCGAAGGCTTGGATCCGCTTCTCCACTTTCTTAATTATCTGGAATTTCGAAGGCATTTCAGGCCAATCAACATTCTCGAACCTTATTCGCAGCTGAAATCGATTGCGTTAATTCAAATTCCACGCTTCTAGAAAGATTATTACCGCTTTATGTAATGCTCTGAACTCGCTGTAGCGTTTGTATATAAAGAAAGGAGGATAGCTGCCCACAATGCACTGAATCTTGTAGTTCTAGGTTGTTTAATGATATATAAGTGATTTCTGAAAGGCAATTTACCACGTGAGAGAAAAGCTTGGTTTCATGGCCGAGCACGCTGAGAAATAGCTGCGAGACATCAGTTCGATAGAATTTCTCGAATGTAAGGTCCTGGGGTCTGAGTTGGAGGGTCGGCCTCAATAAGCTGAGATTGTTATCAGAAATATTCGAGATTTGCGAAGTAATGTCGCTTAGGTTGAGGTTATCAGGTTCTTGCATTGAGGCGGAGCGCTGGCGGGTAAGCGCAATGTCTGCCAGGTCGGTACAGCTCTGTGTCAGATCCGCGCTGAATTTATGATACCTTTTCTCAGGAGGGTTTTCGTTTTGCTCCATGGAGTTAGTCGGAGAGATCCTGAAAAATTAATTTAAATATTATTTGAAGGGTATATCGTATATCGTATTGCTAAACGGATCAAAATTACGTGGAATTTTGTTGTCGGTGAGTACTTAAAATAGTGATGTGAACGACAATGATCAGATGTCTAAAGTGAAGATGAAGCTCGATCTGAGAAATCTAACTCATAGAAGACAGGACACAATCTATTAACTCTTTTTAAGCTCTTTTCTTGGGAAAATTTCCTCAAAAAGCAGAACTTATATAGGTCGGAAAAGGTAAAAGACAATGGAAGCTCATCCCTTCGTCATTACGGATTAGTCGCTAGCTCATTAGATAGTGAAGCTTAGAAAATTGCTGAAAGAGAAAGGAGCATGTGGCATTATATTACTACTTTAAAATAAATGTTTAACTTGGAAGTTCTCATAGAATTGTTCGGATTTTGAATCTAAATTTTAATAAAATTGGATCAGAAAAAGCAAGTTATGATCTGCCCTGGCAAAGCATAGTATTGCAAAGGGTGAATCCCTAAAACGAACAACATTTAATTACCAGATGAAAAATATTCTCTTCAAAATATTAAAAAAATCACTGACGAAGCACTTTATAGCCCTCCACAAGATTACAGTAAAACTAATAAAACCACGTTGACATATTCTTGTGTATTAACAGGATGGCTCCCTCTTATGACGTCTATGACTTAAAATGACAGATTACGATTGATACAAAGGCAGACTTTTCCTGTTCCCTCTCTTAGTATGGCAGAGAGCGGCAGTAAATCGATTCCTTAATTACATAAAATGAAAGCCTTAAGCATTATTCTATGAAGTAGTAGACAACTTATTATTTTCAATTAGAATTCCTCTTATTAGAATTATTGGTATATGATAAACTCTCATAAATCAGTTGAAGATGAGCTTTTTCGCTGTTCCGCTGGTTTGCTCAACCGGGCAGTATGGACATTTAAATTTGCTTCTTGTACCAGCAATCTTTTTAATAGCGTGCCTAACAATCAAGAGATTAGCTGAAAATTATCAAAAAAATATCCTCACTCAGAAATAACGTGATTGCATTTCAGAAGCATAGGAGGGTTATCTTCCGTGCTGATCTCCTTGGTAACCGGACAAACGAAAACTGAATGGAACTGGAAATCACGGCCAAGATCGATAGGAATCGGGAACTCGTCGGTCTCTTTCACCTTTTGGTTATCTACCCAATGGAATATGATAAGTAAGGCATATTCTCGATAAAAAATATTCATTACGCAGAGCTGAAAGCGAGAAATATTTTAGGAACTTTGGAAGTGCTTTTGTGCCAGCCAGAAGCGTCAGATACAATGCACTTTCAGGTGAAGTATCTATAATGTCGTAGTTATGACCCATGGACCATTAAATTCTTTACTATGAATACGACAGGCTTCCTTGAGGAACAAATCCTCCAAATCCTCCCAGTTTTCGGGGTCGAATAGCTCAGAATACCTATTATTTTTCAGACTGATGGCCAATAAATAATGTTAAATCCCCAATTGTGTTTGTAGATACTCATTGTATAGCAAGCAGCCCATCATCTTCTGAATATCACACTGATATTTCGGCGTAAACTGCTGAAAATGCGCTCTTGCATAAGCAATCGCAGGCTCTCTGCCCGAATCCTTGAGCACTGTGGCAAACTGAAAATGAAAATTATTGCTAAATGCTCTCTGAATTCATATACCTGCTGTCGATGAAGCAAGAAAAGCAGATCGCTCTCATACTGATCAAGGAGCTTCTTGTTATTTTCAGCCCATTCAATCACCGGTGCCAGATTAAACTTCTTGATTTCTCCTAACAACTGCAAATATCACACTCAGCACCACAGCTCAACGACAAACGCATTACGTTATGTATCATTTTAAAATTCTCTTCGAATCCTTCCTGCACCATATCCTTCTGCTCTTGCTTTAGCGACTCGTTTAACTCAAACTTCCCTTCTCTTGTAAAATACTCGCCAATAAGCTATTCCGCAATGTCATTCAGACCACAATTCCTTAACAACGTGTTCTTTTTACTTTCATGATCAACGACCCGTCCAAAGGGTAATCCTTGAACGCTTCGTTGATTTCCTTGTTGAAATTCTTGTCCATGTCCTTCCCGAACTTGGAGATATAAGCAAAATATTCCTTATGCGCGTTCAAGATGTTATTCAATGGTTTTTGGTTCTGGAAAAAGTAAATTTTTAAGAATTCTCCTCAAGAAGTCAGCTATACCGAGATCTTATTCGACAAATTCTGCAGCTGCACTCTCAGATCGGTTGTCCCTTCCTATCGCAGACGCCGCTATCAGTTAATTGAAGGGAGGTGATGATTACTTCTTCCATTATATTAGAGTTTGCCTCGATTTCTTGCTGAGTTTTTTCGATTAGCTGAACTACTTTATTAATATTTTCATGAATGTTCTTCTTGCAATGCTTCTGCCTTCTGATGGTCCTATCCGCATCAGCAATCAGCGCATCCAGCGGGTTTTGAGGCTTCTGCATGATGTTTGAATTATTTGAAATTATTCGATCTAAGGAAGAGATTGAATTACTGTAAATCCTTATTAAACACTGATCGCAAGCGAATTTTTAATAGTTTACTTTTTCCTAAACACGGAGTCTTCT
>ENA-UOUE01001145-UOUE01001145.1-compost-metagenome-genome-assembly--contig:-NODE-1145-length-18108-cov-10.024070_pt1 | contig 18108 bp, 12 predicted proteins | sample MGYA00238146_ERZ747223 | MGnify/ENA primary metagenome ERZ747223 (study PRJEB28781, sample SAMN06268865) | compost metagenome | isolation source: single cell | place: USA: California, Emeryville, Joint...
CGGCTCCAACAAACATGAAGAGGTTTATCGAAGATATTTCCATGTTATGTCGAGATCTGATTGAAGGAAAAGGGTTATTGTGTATCATTGAAATCACTCCTGCGTTTCCTGATACTATAGTGATTGACCCAGAGAGAATAACTCAGGTGATCATGAATTTGATAAGTAATTCAATCAAATTTACTCAGAAGGGGTCGATCAAACTATCCTTCGAGTGGATTCCAGATGGGAGAGCCGATAATACCAATATCAACAGCAACAATAGCATCCACAGATATGAAAACTCTTTGTATTTAACGGCTTGCAATCATCAATTCAGCAGGAGGTTTGGTGAAGGGAATGACCATTATAACTCCAAATGGTTCTTAAAATCGACAAGAAAAAGCCCTGGTACCTTGAAATTTGCGGTCAGAGACACTGGTAGCGGGATTAGTGAAGCCAACTTCGATCAAATCTTTGAGAAATTTAATCAAGCCGAGTCCAATACTGAACTCAAGAGTCTGGGGCTAGGTCTTGGGCTGTGGATTTCCAGAGCTATTGTACAACATCATAAAGGTCGAATTTTCGTCGAGAGCCAAGAAGGGAGTGGCAGTTGCTTCACAGTAATGATACCAACTACTACCGATGTTTCCTTTACTGCAGTACGTTCCTCTATTCCATCTTTTCCTTGCAGGAGAATGAGCCTGAGTTCTCCAATAAACCAAGTTTTAAAGATTCCAGCTGCCAACGATGGTCATACCAAAGCTCTGGTGATAGAAGACTGTGCAATCAATCAAGCTATCAACAAGGCAATGCTCATCAAATTCGGAATCCAGGAAGTGCTGGTGGCTTCAAATGGAGTCGAAGGCGTCAAAATATTCAAAGCGAAAGGTCCCCACTACTTCGACCTCATTACTGTCGATCTCGAAATGCCCGTTATGAAAGGCAAAGAAGCTATTATGGAAATTCGCGACTGGGAACGCAAGCATCAGTTACCTCCGACCAAAATAGTCATCATCAGCGGAAACGCTGTCGATAGAGAAATGGAAGAATGCTTGAATTATCAAGGAAATATCAGAGCTGATGGGTTTTTGACAAAGCCTTGTGATTACACTTTTCTTGCCAAGAAATTGAATGAACTAGGGATTGGGAAGGTAGACACAGGGCATTCAATTGGAAAGCGCAAGAAAATCTTAGTTGCCGATGATGATTTTTTCAACGTGGATATTGTCACGAGTTTTGCAAATCAGCTGGGTCTTGAATGCTTGGTAGCAAAGAACGGGAAAGAGGCTGTTCAGCTTTACGAGCTGCATGGCGATGATGATGATATTGGTATAATCCTTCTGGATCACCAGATGCCGGTAATGGATGGAGTGGAAGCAGCGCAAGAGATAAGAAAATTAATCAGAGATAAGCAGAAAAGTACGCAGCCTCTTCTCGTTTTGTTGAGCGGGCATAACAAAGATCACAGTCTGGAAAATCTCTTCGACAATTTTATTCAAAAGCCAATGACTTTCCATACTTTTCGGGAGATTATGAAACCTATTTTATAGTTTGCATGATTTGTTTATAATTTAGGGTTCTTTGATATTCTTCAGTTGAGTGGATAATTCAGCGGTGTATCCATTCAACAGTAATCTTTCTTCTTCATGTTCATAATTGTGGAATAAAACTTTCTACAATGCTTTGAATATTTGAAAACAACTATTATTTTCACGCAATTAGAGCTGCTTTAAATTATTTGGACAACAAGAACGTAAAAGCAATAAAAATGAATGCATTTTGATCAATAAGCTCTCTTTTTGTGTGTGTCTCTCTCTATAACTTTGATACTGTGATGCCATGCAGCTAAGAAATTTCTAAGAAAATGACCTGGAATTTCGTCGAATCCTCACGTTTACTAACCTGATCCTCAGCCTTGCAACCTTGTGAACGTTCTTTAAGAAGAAGATTATGAAGAAAATGCCGTAACATCCATAAACGAAAATAATGGTGCAAATATGGAGCCGAGAATACACAAAATTCTCGCTAAAATAAACCATCAATATATTCGACCAAAACACTGGAAAAGTTTCTTATTTCATGATAATACTGAGGGATTCTTTCACCAGAAAGGAAATAATATTCCCCATTTATTTCATATATCCGAGTAAATACTTGTTGCACAAATAATTTCATACTTATTAGGCCACGCAACCATACTTAGAGTCAAATATGCAGAGCGGATACCCTAGCATCGTTTAACACTAATCCTGATAAAAATTAAGCACATTCTCTTACGTGTTTGACTGCGTGGCTAATATATAATTGTTAAGGAGGCTTTCTGTGTTTTCCGGGAGTATTCCATGTCTCAAGAGCATCATCATGGACATTAGAGTCGACTGGTCAACATAATTAACGGTTAATCTCAGAAAGAACAGAATCTTTACTCATTTCCATTGCGACAGGTGGTCTAGCAGGCTTAATTACGTCACTCAAACGGACAAATGAAACTTCTTCGTCCATAGCGAAGCTTCCCTTCAATTTGGCTAGCATGGATGTGGTGGAGTTCTGGATTTTGTATGTTGCCTTGACGTTGAGGAACTCAGTCTCAGGCAGGAAATCTAGAGGTTCATTTGCTATCAAAGATAGTAGTAGTAGGATATTTTTACCTGCTTGAACCAAGAACAAGCACAGTACTCCAACTAATAATAGTAGAATGGTCTTGTTACCCATTTTATTTCCGGCAGGCGATTTTATTTTATAATTTTGACTCGAGAGCCCAGATTGTTTTCAGGCAATCCGCAGTGAGGCTCAAACTTACAAGAGTTTAGTAATTAAATGCGCATAGTAAAATACTCTAAATGTATTATTTAGCTCAGGATAGTGCATGAAAATACTTTATATCTCCTAATTTTAAGAGTTTTTCATTATAATAACTAAAATGAGTTGAGTAATTACTCTCTAGAAAGAATTACTATACATCACAGGAGTTACTATTATTTCTCTAAGCGGAACTGATAGATAAGTGAAGCATATAGTATTCTTCGAATTAATTAGTAAATCAAGTCAAATTTCTAAACACTATCAGCTAGTTGACATACGATAAACTGCAAAAGCAGATCTTAAAAATTAGTTAAGATAAAGAGAAGTAATGAGCCTAATTTTATAATTCAATTTGATTTTGATTAAAAATCAGAATTGAAAGTGAAAGTTCTGTCATCTTCTGCATTTTGGAGACAAAAATGCTCATGGAAACGGAGAAATCCGACTTTGTGAAGCAAATTTGGAGTCTTTTCCTGTTTTCAGACAGAAAAAACGATTTTTTAGTTCAATATAACCTTATCAGAGCGGCGAATAGGGTTGTACCTTCATATCACTTGTAGAGATACTCTGCAAAGATGAGAGTCCTATCTTTCACCCTTCGCACTATGTTGCCTCGCTCAAAGAACGCAATCAAACAACTTGAAGATGCCAGAACTTTGAAAAAAAAGAGTTTGTTTAGGTATGATGAGTTTTGATTCAAATTTTGATTTCTGTTTTGGTATCGTTATGCTTCTATGTAACTGTGTAACAAAAGAAAATTTGTTTTGATAGTAACATTGGTATTTTTAGTTATGAAGACGAATAACTTTGCTATGTATTTATTTCGATGCAAGATTAGAGAATTAAGGGTAATGGGAAAAAGCCTTGAATAATTATTAAAATGAACGACTAATTGACATAAGAAATTTGCTTTTAATGTTTAATCACATGTTTCGAATAAAGGTAAAGCCCATGAGCCAGTAAATTAATTATGAAGATAGGATCACAATTTAACGAAAGAATCAGGCAATCATACAAAAAACCAACCAATACAAATCGTAATTTGATTGTTTGGAGAAAGACTAGACTTATAACAATAGCAATTTGAATAAATATTAGAGAGACGCTAAATCAATATTCAAACATCAATATCTGAGAAGGCCAACACATTTTGCCTTTAGCTAGAAATTTAATCATGATTTTTCCTCTTTCACAAATCATGAATGATCGGAGGACAATATGTGTACCGAAGTTATGGACTATTTTTGAGATAAATATTCTTTGCGGCCAGCAACAATAGTCAAATTCTCTTTCTATTTCAAGAAGACTATCAAGTTTCTTGATAATCATAAATAGCTTGATCTAGGAAACACAAAATTTATAGAAGAAGCCATAAAACAAAGGATTTATTCGCGATTCAAATTTTCTGGTCGATTTCAAATCTGATAACCTATCGAATCAACAAAATCAAATTACAATTCTTTTCAATACTTGAGGCTATCTGCAGATAATCGACAGAATTTTAGTATCAGAATAACAGACTTCATGCAAAAGGATACCGAGACCAAAGACTCTAAAGCTTCCGAAAACTCGACCCCTCTGTCTCGAACCTTTGTATTTTCATTCTCGTTTTTCAAACAATACACCAATCAAGCCCAACGTAACTACAAAGACGAGATCAAAACCCTCGGTTCATTCAATACCATCGAAGGTTTCTGGTCCTACTACCGCCACATGGTCCGACCAGACAAGCTCCCATCTGGCTGCGAAATCAACTTATTCCAGGAGGGCATTCAGCCTATGTGGGAAGATGAAGCCAATAAAGGCGGTGCGAGATTTATCTTGAGGATAAAACCCAATTATGCTAATAAATTTTGGGAGGAGCTGCTCATTGGGTACATTGGAGAGCAATGCGATGACAATGACGATATTTGTGGGCTAGTGCTGTCGATAAAAAATACTGAGATTCAGATAGGTGTGTGGACGAAGGCTCTGGAAGAGAAGACAAAAGCAAGTATAACGAACTGGATATTGAAAACTCTTGGGCTCAGCAGCGCAGCGGAGATCTGTCTCAGAAACCATCCACGTAAAGACGAGCAGTCGAACCAGACACAGAAAACTTATCATAAGAGAATTGATGATTACAAGCCAAAAGCTGAGAAATAATAAATTTGCTTAGACTAGTCACAGTTTTCAAGTTTTAATGACTCAATTAAGGAGATTTCGTTTGTCTCGTAGAAAAACTTTTTCTGACTCTAAAACTGCATAATTAAATGTCTTTTAGGAGAAAGTTCATTTAGATAAGACAGCTCACCTTTACCGTAAGTGAAGGCTGAAATAGTGCAAGCAGTGTCAAATATTCTACGAGTCAGAGTCTTCATTGAAAACGCTTTTGGAATTGTCTTTTTGCAGGGTAATTTTTGGATCTTATCGGTTCGATTATTAGATCTCTTCATAAACTCATTTATATTAGGAAGCAATGCTCTTTAATGAAGAAAATAAATGGAGTCCGATTCCTCCAAAACTCAAGCTCTTCTACAAAGATCTCAAATTGACTGCTGAAACAAACTACTATCAGATTTTCGATGCAATTTCTTGCAATGACAACAGAATATACTCAATCCGCGCACTCAACACCAATTCAGAGTTTTATCAACAGAATACTAATTTAGCCATGACACTTTTCGTACAAGAGATCCTTCGGCTTTGCGTTGTCCACCCAGAATCCGTTCTAATCGATCATTTTGAAATACACGAAAAAAATGTCGCATTTGTCACAGAAAAATGCCTTTCATTGCCAATTATTACCAAAGAAGATGACAATCCCGAAAAGGTGGACATAGAGCAGCTTTTAAAAGACGTACTTACTGAAGTGGATTTCTTAATCCATGATTTTACATTACCGAATCCGATTTCAATTGAACTTCAAAACATTTTCTTCTTGGCTGAGACCGGAGCGTATTTATTAGGAGATTGGGCATCTTTTTTCAAAGAAAAAGAATGCAACACTGAGATGTCGATAATGGTGAATAAATCAAACGGGGCTGATGAGATCTATACTCTTGGACTCAGAATCCTCGAACTGAACGGCAGTCAACGAGAACATTTAGATTCACTTAACGCGTTGAAAAATATTCAAATGCACAATGGTGCCATAGATGCCGTTATTGCAGGTTTGACGCTGCCGGAGCTCACAAAGAAATTGCTTAGAAAAATCCTCAATAAAGACCCATGCGCGAGGCCTCCTTTAGAAGAATTCGCTACCAAATCCAGACGGCCGAGAGGGTTTGAAAGAGTAACAGAAATCGGTAATGGGAAGGAAGAGAATAAAGCAATAAAGCCTCGTAAGAGTATAGCTTTGAGTGACAAACGACTAGAATTTTCTAAAGTTCAGAGATTCAAAGGCCTAGGAAGCTTTTCGTGGAATTGTAAAGATGAAGTTGACGCTATAGCGTTTACGTGTTCTAAGGATATATTTATTACTGGTGTTGGGTTGTATACCCCGAAAGAAGAGAATGTGACTATTACTGGGGTAGTGATGTTAATTGTAGAGGAAAACGTTTTAGCTATCAAGGAAGTGAGGCTTGAGAATACAGGGGATAAAGGATTTGTTTACAGTGTGATATTTGACGAAGCAATCGCTATCCGAACAGGAGAAACGATTACTTGTTCGTGTCAGTTAAAAGGAGGCGGCTCATATCTGGGAAAGCAAGGTATGGAAAAGTTATTAGGGGAAGGAGACGTCGAGTTTACGTTCATGAAGGCCGCGGCTTGCACGAATGGTACGAGTACCGCGATTGGTCAGATACCAGAGATATACTACATCCTTCCTGAAAGACTTAAGGTATGAACTAATTAATCTATTTGAAATGTGTTTGATGTATATATAAGAGTGTTGTTGTGTTAAGCAAATTTCCTTTCTTTATAAGGTATGTTGGTGTATCAGAAATGCGCATAAATTTCTTGCATACTTATTGGAGTGGAAACTGATTCAGTATGCGAACAGAGGAATAATTGAGTTTTCAGAGTGATGAATTATGAGATGCTCTAATCAATATGAGATGCTTTAAACCAATATGAGAGTTGTGGGTATTACCCACTGAAATCAGAAAGAAAAATAGATTAATCGAAATGATGAAAATTATTAAATTTTTTTTTTTCCAATCGAAATATCTTTTGAAATTTCAATTTCAATCAGACACTTCAGTGCTCAACGCGATGTCATATAAAATCGTTTAGGAGATTCCTCAGCAATAGTTGCTGTTTACGCAGTTGTTGTGCTTACATAGATCTGCACTATTTAGACCTTTCAGAGAATGATCGAAAGTTTTGATAATAATTTTCTTAAGACAGTAAACCAAAATAACGGTAATCGAATTTTTCTAATACGAATCATAAATCACAAAACGATTCCAAAACTACTGATGTTCAGGATGTTGAAGTTCTACAATAGATGCTTTCAAGGACCTATATTATTTTCCTTTTGAAAATTGCTATTAAATCTAACAAGACCATTCAAATTGTCCATGAAGATCATAATTATTGCGACGATCATCTCCTTTCTCCTCGGCATTGATGGTAAAAAGCGATTCCTTTCATGTACTCAACTCTTAAATTAATAGGATTTGTAGCAGCTCAGAATGCTCCAAGAAGCGGATATGACTGTGAAAGTCACCAATTTTACTACAATAGTGCCTGCTACGACTCATGCCCTTCAGGAACATTGCCTCTCAGTGAATCCAGAACCTGCGTTGATGACTTTCTTGGGAACGTTCCAAGTAATCACCCATTTTGCTACCTTTGAATTTAATTTTATGTGTAGTCGTCAGCATTGATTCTCTGAAGAGATGCCAAAGACGCTCCCGAGCCAAGCCATTAAGAACTAAAAGATGTCGTAAATAAAATAAAGCAGTATTTTTTTAATTCTGAGCCTTGAGCGGATTTATAAGGAGTTAATCGACAGATATTGCATTTAGTAGAATTTAACTAATGAGAACTACATATTAACTTTATATATAGTTTGAACTCTTCTTATATCAGACTAAAATATACTCACTAAACATGTGACTCTACATCATATCAAGTCAAAATAGGTCCTTGGTAATTCATTACAAATATTCCACTTGTGATTGTGATTAGTGTAACTCATCAATCTCTCGTCGATATTCAAATTTCAGTTGGAGTGAAAGTTAGCATAAAGCACAAGTGAATAATAGCACGAGCACAGACAGTTCCGAAGAAAATGCAAAAAAGACCCAATTTTTCACACATTTGTTAGTGAGAATTAGTAAACTCAAGAGGTGATATTAACAACCGCAGATTAAGCAGTAGAAAAGGATAGCAACAGCAGATCTTTCTTTAAATTTAATAGGCTCGCTTTTTAACAGAACAATTTTCTCAAGTCGAAGACTATTTTTTCTTTGCCAACTCCAAAATTGAAACATATGGAGTCAGAAAAGGATGGCATTTGCTTTCATTACTTTTATTTTACTGAACTACCCCATTACGAGGCTGAAAGCAAGAGAAACCGCAAAATTTTTTTTTTTAAAGGAAATAGTCTGTGTTAAATCCGCCAAAAAAAAAAAAGCAACAAATTCCCACGAAATAAATTTCTTAGACCTTCCACGCGTTAGTTATTGCTAATTGTTAGCTGAGGCAAGGGCTTTTCCATTGTTCAAGCCACTCCCAAAGCAGACATTTCCTTTTCTGATCTCAAGATTAAAAATTTATCCTAAGGACTGGAAGGTAATTTCGATTTAATAAATTTTATAATTTATTGATTTCAACGCATGTCAAATCCGTTATATCCAATCAGATTCCCATCATCACTTGAGGTGCTTTGCTCAGGAAACAAGCGAGATTGTTATCAAAAATCATCACCTACCTGAGGTTTCAGCGATCGCACAATAGAAGGCAGCTTTGGAGTGGAAGTATTATTTAGCAAAGGTCCGGCGTTCAAAAACTGATCCGGAATTTTAAGAAAGAGGTTTTATATGAATTGCACTCCAACGTTTTTAAAATCTGATTATTTTTTTTTTATCAAATGCTTGGATCGTTTTTTGAGTCTCTTTTCTTTGGTTGCGGCTCCGACTCCACTAAGAATGCAGCCATCAAACAAGCTGCCGACAAATACTGTGTTCTAGACCTTGATGAGACCCTTATTCATACAAAACTCGCTCCATTTCCATCAGCAAACTGCATTCTTATAGTAACACCATTCCTCATAGACTATACTCATTCTTCCAGGTGAACGAACAGAAGATATACGTCTCAGAGAGACCACACCTCCATTTCTTCCTTGAAGAGATTTCGAAGTACTACACTATAGTTATATATACAACTGGTGCTAAAGCGGTATTAGTCTTTAGCTTGACCTCTAACCAATTATTTTAAGTATGCAGAAGAGGTCGTGAAAAATCTTGGCATTTCGAAATACATGAAATACTTGCTCCACCGCGATCATTGCGTTGAATATGGGACCGGAATGTACACGAAGGATATTTCTTTTTTAGAAGTTCCTCTTGAGCGCATTGTCCTCATTGATGTAAAATCTAGCGACTCCTTATAGCTGAATGCTGATTATTTATAGGATAACCCAAGCAACGCGCTTTTGCAGCCGGCTAACTCCTTATTGATAAGCCAATTCCGCGGAGAAGTGACAGATCAAGGCCTCTTGAAATTGATTCCTTTCTTAAAAGATTTGTCTTTCGCTGAAGACGTCAGAGATGTCCGACAGAAGTATAAAGAATATAACCAGAGCTTAAAGTGGAGCGTGATCGATTCGGCTTTCCAATTAAAAACCAAACACTCGCGAAAGCGGCTTTTTAACTTATCAGAGGAGGAGGAAAAAACCAAATTTGCTTTTAAAGTGAGTAGTCCTAAAATGAGCGAAAGCAAAGCAAGGATAAAGAAGATTTCATTAGACCTGGGCCAAAGTTTTTTGCTGCGTCCTTGATGATGTTTCGATTGGGGATGTAAGGCGCTAATCTTTCTTCTTTTTGGAGAAAGTTGCTAATTGCTGGGACCTAACTGCATCAGTTATGAAAATATGAAGAAGAAAGGAGAATTGGTATAGTATTGTCCTGGATGTTTTTTATTATCTGTGTGCGTTCAAAATTTTTTCTTTTATTTATTCATTCAATATCTTATTAAATTTGAATCATATCAAATCTATGTCAGTCAAATCACTTCTTCTCTGTTAGGTGGAAGCTATATCCTTGCTTGCATTTCATGAATCAATGTAATATAATTAATATTACGTTGAGAGTTTTATTAATCAATTCGTATGAACTAAACGAAGCAATTAAAATCTGACTCTTCATCGCTGATTAGAAAAAGAGTACAACATTCTATGATTTTCAACATATTCGTTCGTATATACAGCTATATAGAGCAACTACAACTATAAGTAGCATCCATCTCTTATTCAGTTGAGAAACCATCCCTTGAAAATTTATTGAGGAACGAAAGAAAATGCAAAAAAATTTTTTTTTCCTATTCAATAGCTATTCCATGTGAATGAGGAAAATGTCTATCAGACTAGACAATCACATTAGCTTAAGGTGACCTGTAAGTTTATCAATTTCCGCACTGTTTGCCGGTCCAATTGCACAAACTGTTAAATTTCCTGCATCTGTCACAAGGCATGTGGGCAACCCAGCGTCTTTTGCTCGAGCGTATAGCTCTTCCAACTCTTCTTTGCTTTTCACTTTCAAAACAATTTTTGCAACTCCTCTCTTCTCCCATTTTGCTAAATCTTCCAGCCAGCGAGCATTATTTGAGCTTACCACGTTCTGATAAGCGCCTAATGCCGCGTGGCACACTTGTGTTGCGATTGTCCCAACTCCCATTTTAAGGTCAGTTCTGGCAAGTATTACCATTTTACAGCTATCTTTCGGAATCTTAACAGGAATTTTCGTCTCTTGAGTCGTTGCGTTACTTTGCTGAGAAGGAGCTCCTTGCTCCTGGGGAAGGGTTTCTTGAAATGTGAGGATGAGCTCGATTGCTTGATCTTTATTAGTTGTTAGTTTTACAGCCTCACGGCACATGGATTCTTCGAATCCCATGGAAAGCAGCTCTGTGTATAGTAATGCTGCTTCACTTGAGAGGTCTGTGCTGGTGGTTGGGTCTGGTATAGGTTCATCGGATTTCTCCATTCAAGAGATTATTCAATGATTTTATCACTTGAAATAAAAGATAGCCAAAATAAAGATGTAGTGTATCTAAAGTTTCGAAAAGAAGAACATAAGTTTGTTTGAGAGTGTAAGCACTATAATCAATTCGAACGATGTAGACAGTCAGAAGTGTATTGACTCCATTGATTTCCCGAGTGATCTACTTGCGATTGCTTTAGCATATGAGATAGTTTGATTTCCTAATTTGTACTTTGATTTATCTTACTTCATTCATATGTCGTAAAGCAAGTTCGGTTTGGGTAGCGAAATTCGTGCCCTTTGGGTTTAGTATCATATAATTCCATATGTTTGAAGCTATTAACGAGTTAGGGATTGATGATGTTGAGAAAAGATCTACAAACCTATTATCCATGAAATGTTTTCTATGCGCATTTACTGAGAAGTGACACATGCCAATTTGTTAACCATAATAGGCAGGTAGTTTTTCAAAGCAGATTCTAATAGGCACAACTGATTCACATTTTACTAATAAAAAAAAAAATGCAGCAAATCATCTTCGCGGTACTTTCAGTTGCGATTCAAAGTAGGGCTCCATCTTGAATGCAATTACCAATCATTTAAAAAGGACAAATGAGTTGAAAATAATTTTTTCAACTTTTTCAGGTTCTTTCTGAATATTTCACTCGTAATGCGTGAACGCGGAATAAAATATTATTTCTAAAGATTGTTCTGTAGAATCCAGAATCGAGAAATCAGCTTAAAACGATCATATGTTCCAAAGCTATCTCAAGACAAAGTCAGACCACCCTCTCTCCTCACAACATGCCATTAATATCAGAACTAAAACGTTTTTCCTTGTAAATATTGCCTATCAATGCACATAATATCGATATTTCACGACAAGAACGACTACAAAAAGAAACTTCCACACTATAACGGTTCCCGACCTATGCACCATAACTTCGAGAAAAAAAGTTGAATATACATCCTTCCGCCAATCCTCTAGGCACAAACTTCATAAACTTTTGAAAGAAACAAAACAATCTTTTCTATTGAATAGATGCGACTGCTTTATTTATTCCTAGTTGTTATCGGCATAACTACCACAACCCACGCAATATCTTCCTATCAACAGTTGCTTGATGGCCATGATTGGAATTTCAGAGAGAAGACAAGCGCTGAGTGGTACAAAGCCAAAGTTCCTGGAGTCGTTCATATGGATCTGATGGATAACAACCTGATCCCGGATCCTTACTACGGTGATAATTGGAACAAGTTACAATGGATAGAAAATAACGACTACGTCTATCAAACCTTCTTCACACCAGACCAGGCCTTGTTCGCTTACAATAAAATAAACTTGGTGTTCGACGGACTTGATACACACGCTGATATCTGGCTCAATGGGGAACTAATCGGAGCGGCAAATAACATGTGGAGGACTTGGACCTTCGATATCTCTTCTCTCATCTTGTATACCTCCAATAACCTCACGATAGTATTCCATTCTGCTGTACAGCACGATGACTCGCTTGCTGCAGCCATGCTTCCTCTTCGCCTACCTTGCGAAAACTCCCGGATCTATAGTCGTAAAGCTCAGTATCATTATGGATGGGACTGGGGACCTCGGTTGGTGACGTGCGGGATCTGGAAGTCGGTACGGCTTGAATCATGGGACGTCGCGAGAATTAAAAACTCACATTTTGTCATAGATTCGCTATCAGACCAACTCGCTACTCTTAAGGTGACAGTTAACGTTGAACATGCCGAGAACGATACAAGCGCCTATACGATTAACGTTCAGGAAACTTCGTCTCAAGAGATAGGAGTGTCAGTGTATGCTGGTAACACTTCAGTTAACTCATACACCTTAGAACTCTCGATCACAAACCCAAAACTTTGGTGGGTGCGGAACATTGGTACGCCTTATCTTTACACCTTTGAAGTCTCGATTGCTCAATACGGCAAGACTGTCGACACAAAAACCTACAGGATAGGTCTTCGCCAGGTCGAGTTAATCCAAGAAGACGACTCTATTGGTCGAAGTTTCAAAGTGAGACTTAACGGCAAAGATATTTACATGAAAGGGGCGAATTATATCCCATCTGATATGTTTTTACCTCGGGTGACTGATGAGAAATACAAAAGAGTCATCCAGGACACTGTTGACGCGAACTATAACATGCTGAGGGTGTGGGGCGGCGGGACCTACGAGAAAGACATTTTCTACGATCTCTGCGATGAGAATGGTATCCTTCTATTCCATGATTTCATGTTTGCCGGTGGAATGTACCCTGGAGACGCGTCATTCCTTGAAAACGTCGAGGCTGAGATCACCGAACAGGTAATTCGGCTGAGAAATCATGCATCTATTGCGTTCTGGAATGGAAATAACGAGATTCAGGAAGGCTGGGACAATTGGGGATGGGCCTCGGCTGGTGATACCGTGTATTCGTGGTTTAAAGACCTTTTCCAAACAAGAATCCCCTCTATCATCGCGAAGGAAGATCCCCAGCATGATTATGTCTTCACTTCTCCTAGATATGGCTGGGGTTATCCTGAGAGTCTGCGAAGCGGAGACAGCCATTATTGGGGTGTCTGGGTTGGGCAACAAGATATCGAAGCCTATGATGATCACGTTGGAAGGTTTGCGACTGAATACGGCGTCGAAGCCTTCCCTAGCTTCAACACAATAAAGAATTTCACGAATCCCAACGACTGGAGCAAGTCTTCGCCTGCACTAGCATCCCATCAGCGTCACTCCTCAGGCTTCAGCACGTTCGATAACTACCTCGAAAAGTATTACAAGCCATTGGTTTCAGCGAGTGCGGAAGAATGGATAAGGAAATACTGCTATTTGACTCAGGTATTTCAGAAATTGGCGATTAAGACTGCGATTGAGTCATTTCGAAGAAACCAGCCGCGTAATATGGGAACGCTAGTCTGGCAGTTAAACGACGTCTGGCCTGGGATTTCATGGTCATCGGTGGATTATTTAGGGAATTGGAAAGCCTTGCATTATGCCCAGAAAAAACTGTATGACAATACGCTTGTTTCGTTTTATAGAGAGCCGAATAGCAATGTCGTCAAGATTTACATTGTCAATGACGAATTACACGACATCGATGGGACTCTCAAGGCGGAGCTGCTTGACTACAATGGCAATCTTCTCTACAACACTATCTATGATGTTCGAGTGCCTGAGAGAAGCAGTGCAAATGTGATGAATATATCAACTTACGAGCTTACCGCTGCCGCAGCATATAAGAATCTAGAGACGATGGCTTACTTGAGAGGAACGTTCAAGGCTCGTTCTAGTGGGAAAATATCGCAGAGTTCCTACTATTTCTCTCGCCCGATTTATTTGGAGCTTAAACGGCCTTCTATACAACACAAAGTGGAAATAAGTGAAGTTGGTAATGGGAAATCGGTTATTACATTTACGAGTAACACGTTAGCTCTCGATGTGTATTTATTCAACGATGAAGTCGAAGGGAAGTTTAGTGATAACTTTTTCGATCTTCACCCAAATGAGAAAAAGCAAGTGTACTGCTACAATCTATCTCCTAAAGAACTTAAAAATTTGAAAATTGCTTCTTTGTATGATGTATCTTACTAATGGAGTATTTCTAATAATTAAGAACCCAGATTATGAGTGAAGAATACTTGAAATGAAATTTACCAGATGTTCATGATTAAATGTGAGCAATCTTTTTATTTCTTAATTTGAATTCCCTATCAAACTGCATTTTAATCGAGCACAGTTGCCGTAATGGCCTTTTTTCATAGTAGTAATTATCTCGCTGGAATTTCTCGTTAATCACTCTCATATTTTGCATGTGTAAATGTGGTGGTGAAAGATGATAAAGATCAAAGCCTACCTAGGGTAGAGCGAGGCAATATTGACCCTTAAGCTTGTGATGAGGTTGTTATTGGCTCAGGAATTGTATCTTGAATTTACCTACAAAATTTTCTGACAATATGAGCTTCTAAACAAACAATTGGCTAATCTGTCTGATCTGCAGAATTTCCAGCAGAATTCTTAAAACTTTATTTTGATGGAATTTTCAACTCAGTGAGGAAATTGCTTTCGAAATTCTAAAGCATACTCACCTAAGATAATGAAACAAACCAATATTAATGCGAATCGTAACTGATCACCTTTACTTCTTCGACAACTCTACATATTTATTCCAGCCAGGATCAAAGTAGCCTGTTGCTCCAGTATTATAAACGAGATTTATCTCTACGATACCCACACTATGGACGATCCGATACTCGTTCTCCAAGGATCAGAATCAGGCAATCATCCGATCAAATCGCACTGTTTTATCGATTTTTCATTTGCAGATAGCGACACAATGATCGAAAAGATCCCAGATACCAGCTACATAATCTCGACTGGCTATACCCTCACAGCTAACTTTCAAATCTTCTGCTTAGAGCGGAATAAAGTTGTCTGCGAAGGCTCTATAACGAAAGGAAGTAAGCCAAGATTCATAGTTTTTTCAATTCTATATGATTTTAGTCATTGATGATATTGCTACTAGCAGAAAGCGAGGCTACGTTGCATTCATATCAGAGAAAAATGCGTTTGCATATTTACTCTTAGACACAGTTTCCCTAGAAATTGTAAAGAAAGGTCGATGGAGTGCGTTAAATGAAGGTAGAAAATCGTTGACCTATATTGTGCTTATTGGAATAGAGGAGATAGGGAGCTTGGATATTGACCCTGAAGAAAATCTAATAGCGAAAATCGACCGGAATGGTGTTTTGACGATTTCAACGCTGTGCACTGATGAAGAGGTCTCTTCGCTGATGATGGACCAACAGAATGAAAATTGTAACAAAATCATGATTTTGTTAATTCGATAGCATAATGCCATGACCATAGGGTGGTATAATAAATGTCGATGGAATCCGCTAGCTCAATCTGGTCTCATCGCAATCAAATACAATAGAAACGAGTTAAATTTTTTAGATGCTGAGAAAATGGAATTGCTATATCTGAATCCGTTTAGAACTGATAGAGAAGGTAACAGCAGCGTTTTCGAAATCTCATAACCTCCGTGTTGAATTAGACTCATGTTGGATAGAATGGAGACACTGCGGGAATCTGCTTGCCTGTTGTGGAGATGAGAAAAACGTGAAAATATATGATAATCGAGCCAGAAAAATCGTTAGACAGTTCGACAACTTGCATGAAGGTAGTGGCATCTGAGTGAAGAAATAACAACTAGTTTTTTAGGAGAAATAAAGGCGGTGAGATGGAGCCCTGCAGGAAATGTGTTTGCAACGGCTTCCACTGATTCTGTGATGAAAATCATAGATTTTGCTACTGGCAAAACAGTGTTGGAAGATAGGACAGGTATTTCTATTCGGCGAGTTGCTTTGAGTGAAATTAACTCTTAACATAGGTCCAGATCAGTTAAGCTCAGTTTGTGTCATTGAACCTAGCTACTGAACTCGAAAAGCTTTCAACGCAAAAGTCAGAGTGAGATATAGTATATGGATAGGTAGCTTTCTTGCTGTTGTTTCTAAAGATGAGAACTTTCTATTTGTGTGTTCGAGAAATTGTTCCTGTGAATTATCCGAAAATTTTAAAATTCGTTCTGATTCGTAATGATTATTTTTCGTGAAAAAATAATTAAATTTTGGCTTAATTTTAGAGTACTGAATATATAATATACATTATGTGTGGGTTCTTTCCTTGAGGGGAAAGAATTAAATTGATACGTGAGCATTGACCCTCTTATTTTGAAGATTTATAGAGGACCGCCATAAGCGCTTTGGTAGCACATGCACACCAATAGAATCTTGGAAGATGAACCGAGACACTGATCCCATGTCTCAATTGAAGAAACAATGAAGAATTTAAAGACTTTACAAGCAGATTACGTTGGCTAACCCCCAAATTCGAAGCAACTATTTTTATAGAAGCAACAGAGAGCCTTATGTCATTAGACTCTTAATTTATTCGTTTTACTCGTATAGAAGATTTATTACTTGAATATTTTGAACAAATTAACCATTAAAACTTGCAAATTAGTATTAAGAGCCAACTTAGCTTGTCCTGACAATAATAGCCAGATTCCATCAGGACGTCGCACATGGGAATTACTTTTGGGCCTCCAGATGTGTTGCTGTCGATACCCTCGACCAAGATGTGAGATGTTTTTTGACTATATTAAAGCCCAACTTTGTCACTTGGCGAGAATTTTCTTGCGACACATCTTTATGGCTCTTAGATTTTCCATGTCTTTAGTTGCTTCAGAGAGAGCATGGTACAGATTTTGTAAAATTGTTTTATAATTTCATACACACAATCTTGTTTAAATAATGAAGCTCGATTCGTAAACTATGGCGATACAGTTGGCGTTTAAAAATCTAATACAATTTTAGGATTTAGGATTTCTCGATGCTTGAATTGAGAATTTACGATGCGATATTTTACGAAAGATCGAGTATTTACCAATAAATTATAAACAATCAAACTCCAAAAAACTCCAAATATTCCTCTTGGAACTCCTTTTTTTCCCCTGCTTTAATTTCTAACCAATTCTTGAAGAAGTAATCGATCCAAGTAAGAAGCTCACCTAAATCGCTTGACTTCTCTGCTTCTTGCTGGTGAGTGCAGTTGAAATTGATATATTTGAAAAACTACTGGATAAGTCTTGGTTTGGCATAATTTTCAAGTATTATAGGAATAGGTCGCGTTCTAAAGGACGCTTCAAGCCAAGCGTTAATAGTTACTCGAAAACGAGCAAAGCGAAGAATTTCAAAATTTGAACAAATCCATTTTTTGCATTTCTAATGCAGCGCTGGTAGAACTGAAAAACATTTTCTTCCTATTTGATTCTGAATAGCCAAAGTAGCACCAAGTGTTAGCTGGTTGTAGGAATTGTAAATGTGATTTTGGAAGAGTAGGAATTGAGAGGAATCAATCCATTACACAATGTATTGGAAGTCCTATTGAAAAGTTCATGAATGAGTAAACTGAGCGAGAGCTCTCCCTCTCTCTCACTCACGCAGCTAAATTCATACACATATAGTTGAACTAATAAAGATCTCTCAACTTGTGGTCATTAGTAAATAATAAATAAGCTGTCCTGTTTTTAAGAAAGAACGAATTATTCTGAGAATTTTTTTAATAAAACAGTAAATGATTAGAATAGGTGAATTATTAATGTTATGAAGTAAAGCTTTGTTG
>ENA-UOUE01001146-UOUE01001146.1-compost-metagenome-genome-assembly--contig:-NODE-1146-length-18098-cov-9.705566_pt1 | contig 18098 bp, 6 predicted proteins | sample MGYA00238146_ERZ747223 | MGnify/ENA primary metagenome ERZ747223 (study PRJEB28781, sample SAMN06268865) | compost metagenome | isolation source: single cell | place: USA: California, Emeryville, Joint...
CAGAATATTCACGTGGAGCACCTGTTTGATTCAAAAACTCGTTGGATCCAGCTCTTTGGTTAGTCATTAGCTGTTTGCCGTTTTTGCTAGGTTTGAGATTTTTGTCATCGAAATTTTCTTCCTGAATGCTCTCTGAGTGTCTTTCTTTAGGCCATGATCCAATGGAAGTTTTAGGATTGGTGTCAATTATTTGATCCGAATCACTTTGTCTTTTGAATTGATTCATTTCTGAATCCGAAAGCATTTTTCCTTGGCTCCTAGCGTGAGCGTTAGAGGGTGTACTCTTTCCAAGCTGCGAGCCAGAAAACTCACGTGAAGCACCTTGTTGATTCAAAAATTCGTTCGATTCAGTCCTTCGGTTATTCACGTGTGATTTGTCATCAGGCCTTCCACCTGTGTTTGGTTGGAAGTTTGTTCGCTGGGAATTTGCATCTTGACCACTCTCCGAATACCTCTCTTTGGGCAGGGAGCCTGTGAAGCCCTTATTATCAGGAACCATACTGCTGATCTGATCCGAGTTGCTTTGTCTCTTTAATTGACCAAGTTTTGGACTTGAACTCATTTTTCCCTCGCTCGTAGCACGAGTATCAAATGGCTGATCATTTCTAATTTGCGAGTCATAATATTCACGTGGAGCACCTTGTTGATTCAAAAACTCGTTGGATCCAGCTCTTTGGTTATTCATTGGCGATTTGCTATCAGGTCTTCCACTGTTGCTTGATTGGAAATTTGAACCTTGACCGCTTTGGGAGCTCCTTCCTTGTTGCCAGGATCTTGCCGATGCGGTATTGTCAGGATGTTGATCAGGATTCTGGTCAATGCTTCCATAATATTCCATTTGATCGTCTTCTTCATAAGTAGGATTCTCATTAAATTTTGATCTGAAGCCGGAGCTCTGGGATTGTCTTTCTGTAGGAGTGAGATTGCGATTTATTTCATCACCTTCTTCGCGATACTTAGCTGAGCTTGGACTATTTTGGGATCCTGCATTACGTTCAATATTCTTCTTATTTAGGAAATCCTGGGGTTGTCCGGATTGACCATCAGATCTCTCTTGGTCCTTTCTTCCTCCCGGCGCTCTTGAATGATTTGGAGAATTATCACTTCCTCCTTGAGGCTGTCTGATACTATCATTCGGATAGTGACGTCTCGGAGTGTTATGGTCCTGGTTTCCATTATTAAACATCTCTGGGTTGCCCCTAAATTTTGCTTGCGAGTGATCTTCGAATGAACCAGCGTCCATCTGCCTCATTTGATTAGGTGAGTAGTCTCTTAGTTCACCCTGTTCTTGAGAAAGCCTACCTCTATTGACACTGGAACTGAAACCATCAGAGTTTGGCCTTGGTTGTTGATAAATCTCATTTCCTCTTCCTCCTTTTCCAATGTTGGGTCCTGCTTGAGAACCTGGATAAGATTGGCCTGCCATATAATGCTGACCATCTTGTGCCGCAACATTTTCTCCATGGGAAAGCTGGACAGGATACATTGGTTGTTTAGGACGTTCCTTTTGGAATTTTGTGACTCCATGGCCCATATCAGCTTCCTGAATTGAACCGGCTTGGGTTTTTGGTCCTTGACTGTACTGCAACGATTCATCTCCAGGTGTTTGTTTCGCGATTTGAGAAAAACTACCTTTTTCCTGTCTTGGATCAACGTGTTGATGCCTTTGAGTACCATCGCCTCCAGTTTTAGGACTATCATTGTTCTTGTTGTAAGTTTCTCTCTCATTTTGATCTGATCTCGTAGATGCGTTCCTCTGAGGACTACCGGTAGGACTGACATCATATTTGCTATCTCGATGAGATTGACTAGGATTGTTGATGATCCTCCGGGTAGTATTTTCGCCGCTTTGATTTTGGAGGTAATAATCGACCTGGTTTTGAGAAGGAGGCTGACTTATTTGTGATTCTCCATGATCATATTCTGCTTCCGCTTCTCTTCGTTCATCAGGTAACTTGATGGAACCTCTGCCGCCTTGACTAGGCAAATCTGTAGCTCGAAGTTGCCTACCATCCTTCGCCAAAGTACCTCGCTCGCTCTGTCTATTGCCACCCATACCGCCTTGCTGTGGCTGATTAAATTGCTGAGAATCAGTAAATTTCCCAGGTTGTTGATTGGAACCTTGATATGAATCGTTGTTTCCCCTCCTTGGTTCTGCATAAAACTGGTCGGAATCAGTATTTCGAGTAAAATTGAGAGATTTCTGTGGCATTACATCGTCACCATCGATATACTCCTGGTCATTTTGTCTGAATTTAGAATAATGGCTGCTAAAATCATCTTGTTGAGACAACTGGCCAGGAGTTTGCGGGCCGCTCTGATTGATGAAACCTTTTTCTCGTCCCTTCGTCGCTGGATCACGAGATTGATTCTGTTGGATTTGTGAGTATTCGCCTGCTTTTAGAGGATTTTTATTAGAGAATTCGTAAGTATCTTCGTTAGCTCTTCCGTCTCTTGCTTGAGGTTTTGGGGAATTTTGCCTCTTTCCATTGCCACGTTCAGCCCCAGGCGTATTTCCATCACTTTGGTAAAAATCTCTTTCATATTGCTCTGATTCTGCTGGAGAGTTAGTAATGTCTGAATTATGGGAGGTTCTGAACTCGCCTCTTCGAGGGGTTCTTCGAGTCTCACCTTGCGAGTTGTCTTCGTTCTCGTTTTCATTTTCTGCACGGGCAGCAGGATTTTTCACAATTTTACCTTGGGGTCCATCAACCAAAACTCCGATTTTCCCTTGGTTTCTCGCACTAACTATCTTTCCCATTTCTCGAGACTGTGGCCCGAATTCTCCTTGCTGACTGCCGTAAGGGTCTTGTGACCTAATTGCTGCAGGATTTTGGCGACCTCCTTGGCTCTGGTAAAACCCGTCATCTCTTTGATGGGATTCTAATGGGAAGCTTTCCTGTCTTGAATATTCACCAACTGTCTGCGGATTTTTTGCGCCACTCGAGAAAGAACCAGTTTCTTTTTGGCCAGAACCAGGTGAGTGGCTCGATTGATCTTGCTTTCCAACTGATTTCCCTTGGTTGTATTCCTTTTGGCCTCTTTGCTCGGATTGCGGGAAATTCGTTTGATTATTGTATTCATTAAATCCATCATCAAAACCATGAGTACCAGGATGAACTCCCTGCAGTGTCTCCTCTGATGTTTCTCTCCAATTTGCACTTATTTGACTATTCTCCCCGCCATCAACTCTACCAGGCTGGTACTGCTCTCGGCCTGCTTGCTTGCCTGGACTGCCTCCCTCAGACCGTCCTGTGTTTTGTTGCTGCTGTCGCATATTATTCGGTCTATTTTGAAGCTCGCCTTGTTGCTCTCTGTAGTTTGACACTTTCGAGTCATGGCTAAATTCTCCCCTTTCATTGGACCTTTGACCTGGAGTCTGAGGCTGGCTGTGCCTAAGCTGGTCCTTCGGAAGAATTTGTTGCTCGAGTCTCTCGCCTTTGGCATTCTCTCGTGAAGCTTGGAATTGACCTTGCTCTAGATAAGGCTGTTGGCGTAACTCTCCGCTTGTTGTTTCTACTTCTCCTTGATCCAAGGCCTGAGACATGACGTAATTATCGTAGATCCTAAACGGCTGCTGGTCGGTGGCAGATTTGCCAATTTGTGAGATGTTTCGATTATTCTCTCCCTGACTATGCGTTTTTTCAACAACGGAATACTGCGTCTTTGGGAAATTCGAACTCATTCGCGACTGATAAATCGAGGAACCTGCTTGATAATTATCAAAATCAGGTTGGTTTTCTCCATCCTTCACACTCAGCCCTTCTGATTTCACCGTGCTGATAGTACTTGGGTTTCTTTGGTCCAAGCGCACTTCCATTCCCTCATCACTTCGCATTCTTAAATACGGACCTGGGGCATTTTTCTGGTAGTTGCCTTGATAATCTCCTGGAGGATTAATCTCAATTTCTTGGTTATCTCGGTCTTCATGCTCATCTTGATCTTGGTCGTTTTCTCGCTCTGTTCCATTGGCTTTGAAACCAGATTTGTGCCCACCATCGATCGAAGTTTCAAATTCGCTCACATACAATCGATTATTAGGGTGATCTGATTCATCATCCGCCCTTTCGCTCTGCGGGGTGTTGCTCTTGCCTATGTATCGTGGCTTCATATACCGAGCGAGTAAATTTTTGTTTGACTCTCCCAATTCGCCTTTCGGCAATTGGCTTATTTTGCCTGAATCTTCTGATTTTCTGCCATAACTGCCAAACTGATACTCTTGCATCGGCCCAATCGACCCATACATCCCTCCTCCAAGTTTCCCCGACTCATTAGCCACGTTCGGTTTGCCTCGACTGAACTTATCTTCTTCAGCACCAAAAATCTCATTAGAATTTGATCTTCTGCTTATTTTTTCGCCTGCTTCACTCAGAGTTTCACTAGTCAGGAAACCTGCTCGATTTCTACCTGATGAATGATCCCCTTTATCTTGTCTCCGTGACAAAGGAGCTTTGTTTCCCATTGCATTTCCGTGCGTTTGTGACGAAGCGCCTTGAGAAATGAGATTTTCAGGTTTCCAGTCTTCAGAATCATGGTCCCTGGGTCCTTCGCCGTCTTCAGAGTCCTGGATGTAAATCGCTTTATTCTCATTCTGACGAGCAGGAATGGATTTTGTATTATTATTTCCGTGGTTGGCACTGTCTTCTTCATTCTGTGATCGAATAGCGAATGTTTGGGGAACTCCCTTAGCTTGCATTCCTTTCATTTGCTGTGATAGAGGGGAAAGAAGCGATCCGATGGAAGTATCTACTTTTTTTCCAATAGTATACGCCGAAGTACCCGCAGACGCGGTTCTCATTATTTTCGGTTGATGACCTCCAGTTGGAAGCATTCCTTGCTGTTTTTGAGCATCGGAGCTGTGTTGGTCTCCGAATGTAGGCCAGTTGACATAATTCCCTGGTTCAGACATCCTTTCAACATCGTTAGATTCCGCTGTATCCAATTGTTGTGATAGCCCTCCTTTTGTAGAGTCGTATTGAGGAGTTGCTAGTTCGGTTGTCTGGAAGTTCATTGGGCTGTTTTGGAATGAGATCAGCTTCCCGCTATCAATGCCATCGTTTGCTTTCGTTTGCGCAACGGCAATTTTAGTAGGGGTTTGAGAGTGTAAAGGTCCTTTTTCTGCCTGCACGTTGCCCAAGTTTCCTTTCTGCAAACCATATTCTTCTTGAGATCCAGTTCTAAAATAGCTCGAATCAGTCGACCTCCCTTCTGGGAGTTGGTTTGAGGCTCCTTGCTGGAATAGTTGTCTTGAAGGTGATTGGCCTGAACCGTTATTTTCAACTCGATTTTGCATAGGTTGCATAAGCTTTCCTTCTTGGTTAAGCCGCTGAAGATCTGGACTCGAGTAGAAACCTGACTTATCTTTGTAGGGTTTTAGATTGATTGTGGTTTCCAGCGAGTCTGCTTCCTTTAGCAGAGGAGAATTGACTGCATCTTGCTCAGAGAACTGTCGGTTATAAGGATTCTGCGCGCGGATATGGTCGGAATATTCACCTCTTCGGTCGTGATCTGGGAATTTAATGTCTCGAGGAAGAGCGTTGGAGTCCCCCAAAGCGCTTTTCTCTCTATTGGGTGTGTTATCGTCTCTTCTAATTTCTATTGGAATTCAATACTCCAGAATCTCTATAAAAGAAAATTACCACTTAAGCTCAATTCCAAACGTCTTCTTTGGCTTGGATGCTCAAAGCCCGAGCTATTCAATTCAATCTTTGGAATGAACCCAGAAGACGAGAGCATTTGGTGCTGTTCCTGGTAAGATATATGTTTTCACAACTAGGAAATCGATTAAATTTTACCCCAATATCATTGATGCCAGAGTGAGAACGCCTTTCTCCCGTTACACTCCCCTGGTGATAAATATTAGACATGATTAGATACTCATGTTTTCTCAACTCAGAGTCAGTCTTCCATAAGCTAAGAGAGTAATCATTAAGGCTTAACAATTCTAAATGGACGAATTTACTTGAAAGCATGCGCTAAATTCATGAGAGCGTTCTTTTGGAGGATATTTTTCAGTTTTATCGCTTTTACGCTCTGAACGAACTGCTGCGTTTGATTAAACGTCTTCAGCAAATTAAAGGCCCATGAAACGCAGCGATACTTGTGAGATCGTGCGATATTCTCCATCAGCATTCCAAAAACTTCTTCCTTCTGCTGCCTTTTCGCGTCCATAAACCGCATCGAATAATCCTTATGAAGATTCTGGAACGAAGTCTCTTGGCACGCATGGATAATGTCATGCAAGGCAGATGTTAAGCTGATTTTGCGCTTGAATTTGAAAATTAAATCCAAAGTTTTTGCCAGATAGAGCACGTTGGCTGATATCCTTTGGTTTCTATCCAGAACCTCTGACTCGACCGTATTTCTTTTCAATAAGCCAGATCCTCTTCCAAAAGCCTGAGAGAGCGATAGATTCTCCTCTGTGGAGTCGTTTCTTTGGTCTTTGTTCAACCTGGAATCAATTTTCCCTTCGTCGATAAAAGTGCCTGATTCAGAGCCAGAACCGGTAGTTTTGCGGCGCAAAGACGGTGATTTACGACGGCCGCCTTCTCTTCGAGGATCTTGACTGTTCTTTGGCCATGACGAGTCTGAGCCATTTGATTCTTTTAGATTTTTCGAGGTTTCAGGGTGATCTCCGTCTCTATGCTGTGCACCGGGTGGACTTCCATCGGTGTTCCTCCTTTTATCGGTTTTGAAACCCGAAAAGAAGAAGTTCTCATTAGCCTTCATACGGTCCTCGAAAGGAGTTGGGTTCTTTTCTTTGGTGTGGTCTTCGTCCTCGAAGGTGTCTCGATCGCTTGTTAGTCTGCTCTGGACATTCCCGAAAGTCTGGATAGAGTCATTGTAGTGATCGCGCTTCTGATGAGGATTAGTTCTGTGGGAATTTTCTCTTTCGACTGAAACGTCTTCGTTTGACGGACCAGATTTTTCGTTTGGCAGACCAGACTTCGGGTTGGGGTTGTGGCTCGGAGACCTTTGTGCTTCAGGAAATGCCTCAAGTGCCTTGGCGACTCCGAGTTTTATCAACGAGCGATTATCCGGACTGTTGCTATAAACGCTATATCTCGGCGATTTCGATTGGCTCTTCCGATCTGGTGAGCTGGAAGGAGAGTTTGAAACTTCCTTTTGATTGATATCTAATTTACTCAGACCACCTTGCTCGTGCTGTCGCCTTTGATTGGGTGCAGAGGAATTATCACTCTCACCTTTTGTTGCAGTTCTGTCGTTTGTCTTCTGAGCATGGTGACCTTGGTCTTCAGAAGGCAATTCATTAGAGGAGTGGAAATATGGCTTGGAGCGTTTCGGGTCAGGGTTTGTATTGGAAGAAGTTGCATGCTGGTCAAACTCCGGTAAGGAGGATATATTTTTGATGAGTTTCTTATCGGACGTGAGGCTATCAGTGTATTCAGGCCGGCGCTTTGAGCTATAAGTATCGCTTTCTCGAGACGGTTGCTGATGCTCGGTGATTTCATCGCTCTCATTTTCTCGTGGGTAGAAAGAGCTCTTTCGAAGTTTGCCATCTTCGCGAGATTTTTCATGACGTTTGGACCTATGCTTTCCGTTGTCAGAATCAGTGAGTCGATCAGGGTCTCTCTCACTCGCTCTTGAATTTTCAGGTCTTTTTGATCCATGTCTTCCACTATCTGAATCGTTTAACCGTTCGGAGTCTCTTTTGTTGAGCTTGGAACTGTCGCTTTGCCGTAGGTTTCCTGCGTGACTTGATTTGTAACTTTCGCTCCTTCTTTTGCCATAGGCTTGAGAGTTTGGATCCTTTGCGTTTCCGGATTGCGACCGCTTTAACTTGTCATCATAGTTATCGTATTCACTCTCTCCAGAACCCTCGTTGCTCTCCGTTCTCGAACCTGAATGAGATTTTTTACGTTCATACCCATGCTTAGATCCGCTGCCTCTCCCTTTGAAGGTGCCGCTTTCTTTCACTCTATCGCTCTCATCGGAGTGTGAATCTGATTCTTCCTGCCGAGTTCCTCTTCGAGCATATTTAGAATGACCACTATCTTTGTTCTCGTGTGGATAGTCTGAGGATTTCTTTGATTGCTGCCTATCTGAGCTCCTAAGACTGCCGTGCTCTTTTTGGTCTTTTTTATGTGCTGTCAAGCCATCTTTCTCGTCTTCTCTGCCAATTCTGTCTTTTGACCTCATACTCCCTTGTCTTCGAGATGCTAGCTCACCAGAATCTTGATAATGCGATTTATTCCGCTTTCTTTCAGGTCCAGTAATTTCATCAGAATCAGTTTCCTGTGAATCACGTTCGGGTGAAGAAGGCTTTTTTTTCTTAGCTTTGCTGCCAGCTTTAGAATCATCTCTGTCTCGGTGCTTTGACCGATAAACATCGCTCTCTCGGAGCGCTTTGGGCTGCTGATACTCCTGCATTTCATCATTCTCGTTTTCTCTTGGGTAAAAACCGCTCTTCCGGAGCCCAGTTTCCCCCTGTCGTTTCGCTCCTCCATGCTTTTCACTACCTGAATCATCTAATCTCTCTGAACCTCTCTCGCTCACTCTTGAATCTTTTAGTTTCTTCGATTCATGTCTTCCGCCATCTGAATCTGCGAACCTCGCTGACCCCTTCTCACTGAGCCTGGCTTTCTCACTCTTTCGCTTATTTCCAGGATAGCCCGAGTGATAACTCTCGCTTCTTCTTTGATCATAAGTCTGAGGATCTGAATCTCTTGAATTTTCTGAGAAAGAACGACTTGATCTCTGCTCAAAGCTACTGTTCTGACTGGCTCCAGAGCTCTCATTTCCTCCAGCTTTTCCTCGTAACTTCGATTGGTGACTTCTGTGTCCTCGAGGGTCTCTTTCCCCAGAATCTCGTCTATAGCCAACTTCTTCCTCGCTACCACTTTTCTCAAAGCTTCCCCTTGAGTCTGCCTCTTCTCTCCTCTTACTTCTGCTACCTTGTTTTGAATCTCTTTTCTCATCATCTAAATTAGTATATTTGCTGGGTTTTCCCGAGCGCCTTCGATTGTCTTCCCATTCAGCGTCTTCTTCTGAGCGTCTGTTTTGCTGTTTTTGATGTTTTTTGCCCTCTTTTGGAGCATACTCTAAATAATCGCCATCACCATTCTTTCTCTTTGTAGAGTATTCTTCTTCTTTCTTCTTCACACGCTTGGCCTTTCCTCCGTGTATAGCATCACTCTCCTGCTCTTCATAGTTATCCGCATCATCATCACTATTACGATTACGTTTGATTTCTGCCTTTGCTCTGAGGTATTTGCCCGATTTTCCATGTGCTCGATCTGCTTTTCCCTCTGAAACACTACCAGAGCCTTCCTTCTCACCATAACTTTCTTCCAAATTCCTGAAAAATGTTGGACCTCCATGCTTAAGCATCGTGCCCAGCACCTGCTGAGCTCCCTTTTCAATCCTCATTTCTTTTTTTATACCTTTATCAGCCAATGCTCTGAGACATCTGAACGCTTGTGCGAGATTCTCTTGCAATTTTGCCTTTAGCACCCTTTGGACAATAAGAGCCCCTCCTCTCCATGCCAACGGCGTCTGCCCTTCTGACATCATACCCTTTAATTTCCCGAAAGTGAACATTGGCGACCTCCTTCTGCCAGTAAAACTATCACTTGCGCTTCCAGAGCTAAACCACAGCACAAGCTGCAAGTGCACGAAGCTTTTTTCAAGCACGATGTTCTTTTTCAAGTTTAAAATCGAGATAAAATTTCTAAAAGTCAACAAATCCAGCTTCTTTTGCTTAGCGTTGTCTCTCCACTTCATGAGAGTTCGGTGCAACGTCATTTGGGTTTTCCCTTGCAATCTATTCAGGATCTTTACAAAGCAGCGATGAATCCTCGGGTCCAAGTTCCCCCAATTCTTTAGATTTTCAAAAGAGTAATACAACTCTCTTTTCAATGCTCCTTTGAATACTCTCAACACTTGATAAAACGTGTGTTCGTAGCGAAGATACCTCTCTATCTGCTTATCCTTGAACGCGGGGTCTTGTTTCATGACAACCTTCCTTAATTTCTCCTTGATTAGCTGCTCGCGTTCATGCAGGCTTTGCTCCTCAGGATCCTGGAACCCTAACGGGTCTTTTTCATAAGGACTGATCTCGCCACCATCAGACATTCGAAACGATTTAGGACTTTGCTTGTCTCCAGAACCTGTCCTATAAGCACTTCCTTTTTCATCTGAAGAACCGAACCTTCTCATCGGCAGGAGAGACGACGCGACGCCGTGTGTGAAGGAAGCGGAGGATGGGGAATCGGGATTATTTGCTCTGTTTATTGGGGCTGAATGGTCGCTTGCGGTTCTCAAATGGTAGTAATCAATGGATTTCATCTTACGGTTTTGCCTATAAGAGAAAATTTGCGAAATCTTCCCGATGTACATATCATGGCTTCTTCGAGCATTTGTCCTTGAGGTGTCTACTCGGGGACCCAATGTCCTGTCTCTGAGTATCGCAAATGCCTTTTCTTTATAGGTATAAATATAATCCGTGAGCTTTTTAATTCCAACAAGCAGTTTTTCATGGTGAGACAATTCAGGACTTTTATCTCTTGGGAGTTTTTCAAGCGTAATGCTGTTGACTCTATGTATCGAAGATTCTGTATCAAGTGCGATCGATTTTTGCTGGAAGTTGATGAATGCAGTTTTCGCCAGAGCAGTGAAGGCATATCGCTTTGTACTCGCTTCTCTGAAGATAAGATGCAAACGGTTGAGCAGTTTCCGCGCCGCAAGTGCTTTGTCCACGCTTTGTTTAGTGATTAACTCCATAGGGGTCGTTGCTTTGAGATAGCATTGCGGAATATCATACATATTAAAGTTATTGGGCACTGAAAGCTTAGTCTTTAAGTTCCTTCGCGCTGCACTTGGTGTCCTTACTCCCTCCTCATCGAGATATCGAATCTCATCGAAGACATTTCCTTTTAGAATTAGGAGGTTTCCTTTGAGAACTCTGCTCATTTTTGTTGTAGCTATTTTTTTTCTGAGAAAATCCTCACGTTCTGCTTGGAGCTTCGCGAAGCAATGGCTGAGTAGTCTGCGTCGAGGACGGTCGATATGTCGCTCGAGGATATTGACAAGTACTAATTTGTGCTTTTCTTCTTCATTCATGAAAGTATTTGAGTAGTTTATATAAGATATATGCGAAAATTCCGCCGTGGGAAAAGGGATTGCTTGGTTTCCATGTGGAGAATCAATTACACGCGAAATGGGTTTGTTTTTTGGAGTTGCGTTCGCCATTTCTATTCTCTGTTCGTGTGTAGAATGAAATTAAATAAGAATATAACACTATTCGGTTTCTCTTGCAATAACTGTTTAGCTAATTTAAATCAGAGTAATAAATTCAAAAAGCAAATTCAATCTTTCAGACCTCAAGGTCCCTTTCAGAGGGGGACTTCATTGTCATGCCTCATAGAATTAATTCTCAAAATAGCTGCGTTGGATCATTAAATAGCTTCAATCCATGGTATTCATGGTAATGTAGGGTCGACGCAACGAGGAAGGAGAGAAATGCTAATTGGCAGAGAGGGATATGATGACTCTCAGACAGACAGACAAGCGAATATAGTTATTTATTAACTACAAACGTATTTTGGCTGGGAAATTCTGGTTTTTTAGAATGGTTCTGTGCGTGAGTGATAAATGATCAAATTATTGGATCGCATTTAAAAGGAAAATTATAAAGAGCCAGCTTAATTTGTCTGAAAATCATAGCTTCCAATGAATTCTACCTTGTCTCAGTCAGTGGTAGGTGACTCAACCGGCTCTGGAGGATACAATGCGCTGAGTCCAGGAATGAATCGCTTGCACTATTCCAATTCTCTTGTCGATCTCTCTCGCGAGACCCTGGATCCGAGTCTATCAGACCGACCGAGGGTCAGCTCGATTCTCAAAACGAAGGCGAGACTCGCAGAGAGCGATGGAGCACTAAGGAAAGATTCTAGCGGGGTTAGGATTCTTAACGGAAGCAAGCAGCATCACATTTGCTTCAAAGAAAAGATTAAAGAAGAAAAAGAAGTAGAAAGCTATAAAAAATATAACCAGCAGGTCCCAGGCAGCGAATGCATAGGTTGCACAATATTTTAACGCACGTAAGCTCTTCAATATATATATACACCACAGTTTCTAAAAATAAACCAAATAAACTATGGTAATGATGCCATGTGATTTTCGTAGGATCGAGTACTATTCATATTGACTTCGTGATTTTCATATTACTTTGCTGTTGCTTACTTATAATGAGTATTTTTTCACTTAACAGCTAACTTAATCGACTTCTACCTCTCTTATCTTGGGCCAGATCACCTGCTTCCATGCCAAAGGCTTATTCCACTGCAAAAAAATTGCTTTTCAGCGCTTATTTACCATTTTTCGTTGGTGGTGAGTTACCATTCATGTGCTGGAGTTTATACGTGATGAGGCGGTTTAACGCGAAAAAGTAACTCTCTATAGCGTTTGGGCAAGGGTAACGTTGCTGGATGGAGCTAGTAAACAGAGGCGATGAGAAAAATTCAGTAATGATCTGATAGAATTAATTGAATCGGTTTACCGGAAAAAAAGAAGGTTTGATTAATTTGAAGCTATTTGCCTGCTTCGCCTGATCAATTAAGAAATGATCTAAAATTTTTCCTAATTCTGATCAATGCATCAATGACTGAATAAAATTACCGTTATTCAGTCAATTATCTACTGGATTAATCCAAAGAATACCTTTTAATTATCTTTACGATCAGCAAAACAATTAGAAAATTTTAACTATGCAACAAGCTACTCCAGTCCAAAACAAGAAAGCTAAGCTGACTTTTGACGACTTCGAAGAAGTCCTTCTCCCTGATAAGCAAACCTCCGCGATTGGCAAAGGCAGCTATGGTATTGTAAGACTCGTGAAGCAGAAAAACACACCGAATGGTCCACTTTTGGCTATGAAAATAGTAAAATATTTGAGTTTTTGAGCTATGTGACCTAACCTTCATGGCTAGATAAATAAAAAAATGGTCGTTGAAAGCGGCTCAGTCAGCATTATCAACCGCGAAATAAAAATCCACAAAAAGCTCGAGCATCCTCATATTATTAAGCTCAGACACGCCTTCGAAGACAAGCAAAACATATACCTGGTCCTAGATTATGCTGAGCATGGAAGTCTGTTCCAGTACATAAGAAAGAAGAAGAAATTAACAGAGAAGGAGATATTTGTATTCTTCTTCCAAACCTGCATTGGGATCGATTATCTGCATAAGAAGGGCATCTTACATCGGGACTTGAAGGTAAAGTAGCTCGTAAAGCTGTTATGATCTAACAATCTGCAACTAGCCTGAAAATTTACTGCTTGATAATAACGGAAACATCAAAATATGCGATTTTGGATGGAGCACCGAGGTTGCCGATGGCAGGTATAGGATTTTCATTTGTGATTAAGAGTAATGGTTTTTTTAGAAACACTTTTTGTGGGACAATGGACTATATGGCGCCAGAGATGGTGGAGAACAAATCTTATGACCACCGAGTAGATATTTGGTCGCTCGGAGTTCTTTTATACGAATTGGCCCACGGTCACGAGCCTTTCCGAGCAAAATCGCACACCCAAAAACTACAGCAAATTCTCGATAACGACTACACTATCAGCCCTGAGATCAGTCCGCTTATCAAAGACTTGATCGAAAAGCTGCTCAGAGCGAACCCCGACGAGCGCTTTACCTTCCAGCAGATTTTCGAGCACGACTGGCTGAAGAAATTCGCTAAAGATTTCAAAATCGACATCAAGACCTATGTTTACGAACCATCCAACCGCAGCAAAGTTGCGACTCATAAGCGCACTGTCTCTCAGAATAAACCAACTGAGGATCTCAACGACACCAACACAAATCTAAACGACACCTGCAATACGAGTCTGAACATGACTGTCGTGGATTTCGAGCCGGTTACTTGTCAAGAGAAGGGAAGCGAGGGCAAAGTAGCGAAAAGCGAGAACGTGCTGGCAGAACTAAACGAAATCCAAAATCTTCAAATGAAGATGGGATTGAATGAGAGTAAATCGCTTGCGGACATCGCATCAAACGAAAACGTTCAAACCGTAGCGACAGCCGACGATTCGGTGAGCAGATCGAGGGTTGAGGAGAACGGTGCAGCTGGTAAGGGACATACCCGCAAATCGCGCAGTATTTTCGAGAAATCTACCGAGGAGAAAACCGTAACCGTGATCAAAACAAAGAGATCGGCTACTCCTCTCTGCACTCAAGAAGGCTCTTCCTGCGAGGTTACTTCGACCAAAGGCAGACGACAGCTAACACAGAAGATCAAAAAGACCCCTGCTCAAGAGAAGAACGTTAAAAGCATGCCTCAATTAGACGAGACACTTGACGCGAACGCCAGCCAACAGCTTTCAGAGTCTCTGCAAGTGTCTGCTGAAGGCACTTTCGGACAGGAGCGATTTGAAACAGCTTCTAAGCTGAAGAAAACGCCATCACAAGACGAAAGCTCCATTCAATTGGACAATTCTGTAGTCGATGAAAACATGGATAATGTCCCGACGAAATTGATCCCTGGCTTAAGCGAAATTCCAAAAGATCGCTGCAACTCGAGGAAAACGTCAAATAGTGACATTTCAGGGTGTTTATCGAATACAGGCAAGGCTACACCGATCATGAACAGAAATTGGTCCAATGTGAGTGGTTTTTCTGTTGGGGCTCCTGTTGAAGAGAAAACCCAAGACGCTGGAAACCCAGATTCGGCTTCAAAGGTTCGACTGACTGACCTAGATAAATATTTCAAAGACATCGATAAGGACGAGACTGTTAAAGTACTGAATAAAGTGGAAGCGCGCTCAAAAACTTCATCGCTTAATGACCTGCCAACCAAGTCTTCAACGCTGCAAAAAGTTAAGGAACCCAGCCCAAAGTCCGTAGAAGACTCCTTTGAGAAATCGGAGCAGATGATCTTCAAGAGGGAGATCTCCGAGGAGAAGAGCTGGGGGAGCATGGATCTCACTAACCAGCCTGAAAGCCACGGAATGAGCTTGAATTTGAGCAAAATCGACAACCGTAATTCGGAGGAAAAAGTGAAAAGTAGCAGACGTGGCGATGAACTTACTCTCGAGAAGAAATTTTCTTTCGGAGAGGAGGTTTCTCAGGACCTGTCAACAGAAACCGAGAAGCCTAAGAGCTTTAGGGAACTCAGCAAGAAGATAGTCTCTAAAAACACCCCTCAAAGGACTGAAGAGAAGCCAAACGCCTCGAAAAAGAATGTGGATAATGATTCGGACTCCAGTGACTCGGACTCTGATTATGGGCATCCATATAAAAACAAGATTAACAATGATAAGGCGACTGCGGCAAGCAATGCTTACAAGATCTCTGAGAAAGGCAGCGAGGAAGAAGTAGACAGTCCGGACGTCCACAAAGGGAAAAAGCTTCATAACAGGTCTCATTCAAGCATTCAATCAGGAAGCCAATTGGAAGATAGTCTAATTTCCAAAGCATTGAACCAGAACCCAAGCCCATTGCAGAGAGACAACTTGCTCGTGTATTACTACCTCGAGATGGATAAGCTCCAAAACAAATATAATGGTAAAGCTCGTCTTGACTCGTCCTTGGATGAAAAGGAATCGCCTTACCTCGGTCCTAAGCCTCAAAGCAAATATGATTTCAAATTAAACCTCAACCGGTCGTACCAAAACGATTCATCTGAGTCTAAGACGGATAGAACTCACAACAAAAAGGCGAACCAGAAAAAGCGAGCCGCTACTCCTCCGAGCGAGAGGTCCTCGATAAGAGATTCTGAAGGATCTTCACAGGTGAGAGGATCCAAGGCCAGTCCAAGCTTTGTGAAGGAGAAACTCAGCTTCGGACCAAAAGCAGATGCATCCAGCTCTGAAAGTCCAGGAGAAGTCGGAAAGAAAGTCAGGTTCGCTAAGAAAAACAACCGAGGAAAGCCAGAAGTGACGATTAGCCCGAAACTCGGCAATGAGTCTGCTGCAGATCCGAATCAATCATATGACGTAGAGTAATGAAAATTTGATAAATTTCGCCGAAGCTAACTCTTTTTTGTAATTATAGAAGAGAATTTGGGTTGGTACCAGGCGAAAACGCCACTAGGCAAGCGGATTCGAACGAAACAATTGAAAGTGCGGTGAAATCGAAGAAAAAGGATGGGAAAGGGAAAAAGGCACATAATAAATACCAGGCTCCAGTGCCAAAGCAACAGGTATATATAATGACTTTTTGATTTATTAAGTGCTAATTACAATTTTCGAATTAGAAACTTGGATTTTTTGATCGAGTCATCAGCATGTTGACTTGTGCTAAGAAATAAGAGAGAAGTGCTGCTATCTGCTACTGTTTGAGTTATAAATTGTAGATAATTTTAAAACCCCATTACATGTGTTAAATGGAAACATGATTTTATTTCGCATGTAGTTTTATCCAAGAAAATCATTTTTTTGATGTGCATGTGAAAATTTGTAAAATTTAAACACTTAATCCAACAAAACAATTTGGAGCGTTTCGACAGTTATTTTACGATAATTCAAAATACCCCTCTCTGTCTAATTTACAATGACGACAAACATTATAGCTCAAGAACCATGAATAAACAGACATACTGGAGACATTTTCTGAATAATATCATATTAATGTTAAGATATATCAATAACTCACTCGATCATAGGAAAATAAATAAATATATATCGGCGTTGGCCAAAAATTAATGCAAGAATCCAAGACAAGCAAAATTTTCTTCAAACATTTATATGTATAGATATATATCACTAATCTGTTTAACATGTGCTCCTTATTGCCTTGGTCCCATAAATCACTTTAATGGGTGATGAGTTAGAAAAATTTATCCTTTTAATGTCCAACACTCTTGTATTTATAAAAGAATACCTTAGCAGCTATACTGGTTGAGTCTCAAAAGAAACGGCTGATGGTGCCCCAGAGCACCATCAACACTCCCATAAGCCTTTAGGCTTTCGAAAACTGGGAGGGTTCTCTTGTTGGCTGTGCTTTGGCATTCGAGAAATTCCGGAAATAGGAGAAATTTCGAATAGTAATATTCAGAGTTGATTTCCGCGAGGGTCCTCTGCTCATGGGCGAACATGCAGCGCACGCCGTACGGACACATGTTGTTTGTGAAAAACGCATGGCACTTTCTGCAGCGATAGTGGGATTTGCTTGCTCCAGCTTTTTCCATTAATTCGTGCCTGCCATGCGCAAACTTACATTTCTTCCCATAATTGCAAGCGCCATGTTCGATCCAGTTCTTACAGAGCTCGGTTTTGTATTTATTGTCATCAGTGACGGCTTTCCTTTTGGCTTTGAGGGCTGAGTTAAGAATCAACGTATCTCCGTAATATTGCGGACCGGTTGAGCTTGGAGAGTGTGTCTCATACTGGTCTGCAAAGTGTTCCGGGTAGGAGCTCAGAGAGGAGGCGTTCGAGTTGCTTTCATCGGTGGAAGGGTCAGGTGAATCAATAGCGTTCCAGTCGAAAGGGTATTTAGCCCTTCTTTCAGGAGTTCCTTTAAAGGGCGAAGTTTTGTTTGAGTGGTCTAGGACGTCGTTGGTAGAGTCGCGGAGGATGGATCTGGTGGCCATAGGGTTGTGGTAGGGCACAGAGAGAGAGGGATATGTAGTCTCTTTTAGGGGTATTGCAGTTAATTGATGCTTTTAAAATAATTTCGTCAGCGAAAATAATTATTCATATTCGAATATTGATGATAAAAACTCAAATTAGAATTCGATACCGATATTTTCTATTGAAATGGCTCTTACTGAAAATGAGGAAATATTATCCAAATCGATCTTTGATCAAGGCTCCAGGAAAAATTGAGAGGATTAGTAGAGTGATTTAGAGCTCTCCATCAGACTGACGCTAGTATAGTTTGAGTCTTAAACATCCTTGCGTGATGATAGCGAATAATAAGCGGGAGATCAGAAATAAAATACTTCATTTCATTTTCTAAAAATCCGGAGCTTTGGAGTATTGGAGGGTCTTGTTAAGGAGGCGCTCGGGAACAAATGGGAGGAATTTCTTTGTTAAAATGTTCCTGAAATGGGAAAAATAAGAATTTCGTCTTTCTTGTTAAACTTGGATCAATCTATGTTAATTTAGGCAAATCTGTATCACCAAACAG